>CEUK01028438.1_pt1 | contig 14412 bp, 11 predicted proteins | sample 356451 | NCBI WGS metagenome assembly CEUK01 (sample SAMEA2622843, study PRJEB7988) | marine metagenome | isolation source: saline water (ENVO:00002010), including
ATACTTATTAAAAACTTCTAACAAATTATTTATTTCTACATTTATATCCTCTTGTTTAGGAAATGTACCAGCAATAATATGTTCTTTAGATTTAGGATCATAACAAGAATTTAGATTAGGAATATCTCCAAAATCATCTCCAATACCAAGCAAAACGGTTTCAATTTTATCTATTTCATTTTTTACGCAAATATCTATCATAAATGCAAATTTAAATAAGTATTTATCTTTTTAATATTTTAAAGTTAAAGAGTTTTAAATGCAAATTGTTTATTAACAATTTTATGGTAAAACAATAGGTGATATTAAGAAATATTTAAAAGTCAAACGTGTATATTTGAAAACATGTCAAAAAGCAAAGCAAAAAAAATTAATTTTATTAAAATAAAATCATATTTAACGAATAGTAATAATAGAATTTTAATATCAGCATCTGTTATACTATTTTCTGTTTATCTAATCATTGCTTTTATCTCATTTTTTTCTGAATGGAAAACTGATGATAGTATAGTTGCAGGCAAATCTATATTAGATGTAATGAAAGACAACAATATTAATAATCAAATAGGTGGATTTGGAGCATACATTTCTAACTTATTGATCAAACAAGGATTCGGAATAACTACATTTATTATCCCTATTTTATTTTTTTTATTTGGGATTAAAATTATGGGTTTTTCACGTATAAAATTATTACCTATATTAAAACACTCTTTAATTATATTATTAGTAATTCCAGTATCTATCTTTCATTTTTTTAAAAAACCAATAATTTCTGGTAAAATTGGTATTGGCTTAAATGAAGTTTTATCTATTGGCCTTGGTGAAATTGGTACAACACTACTAATTTTAACAATAATCTTATTGTATGTTATAATTTCTCTGAACATTAGATTCCACAAGATTAAATCAATTGTAGATAAATTAAAAAAACAAAATATAAAAGAAATAACTATAAATAATAATGTTAATTATGATGCTCATGATGAAAAAACAAACGAAACTATAAACAATAATGTTAATTATGATGCTCATGATGAAAAAACAAACGAAAAAGAAGATATTGACAATCAAAATATAAAGGCAACATTAAATAATGATTCTAAAGAGAAAAATATAACATCACATGAGAATATTGAGGTAGATATAAATAAACAAAATGATGAAATAATTCTAAGTGAATCTGAAATTGAAAAAAAATTAAAAGAAATTGGAGATTTTGATCCTACTTTAGAATTGTCTAAATACGAAATGCCAACAATTTCACTTCTAAATAATTATGGGAAAAACAAAATCGAAGTTGACCAAAGTGAACTTGAAAACAATAAAAATAGAATTGTTGAAACATTAGGAAATTATAAAATTGGAATTTCATCAGTAACTGCAACAGTTGGACCTACTATTACTTTGTATGAAATTGTTCCTGAAGCAGGTATTAGGATATCAAAAATCAAAAATTTAGAGGATGATATTGCTTTAAGTCTCGCTGCTGAAGGAATTAGAATAATTGCTCCTATTCCAGGAAAAGGAACTATTGGTATTGAAGTACCAAATAAAAATAAAAATACTGTATCAATGTTAGAGGTGCTCCAATCTGAAAAATTTCAAAACAACAATATGGAGCTTCCAATTGCATTTGGAAAAAACATTTCAAATGAAACACATGTTGTAGATTTAACAAAGATGCCTCATCTTTTAATGGCAGGAGCTACTGGACAAGGGAAATCTGTTGGACTAAATGTTATATTGACTTCTCTACTTTATAAAAAACATCCAGCCAAAATAAAATTTGTACTTGTAGATCCTAAAAAAGTAGAACTAACACTATTTAATAAAATTGAAAGACATTATTTAGCTAAACTTCCTGATAACGAAGATGCAATTATAACAGATACAAAAAAAGTGGTTAACACTGTTAAATCATTAGGAATAGAGATGGATGAACGTTATGAATTATGTAAAAAAGCACATTGTAGAAATATTATTGAATACAATAAAAAATTTGTAGAACGAAAATTAAATCCAAATATGGGGCATAGATATTTACCATATATTGTATTGGTGATTGATGAATTTGCTGATTTAATAATGACAGCAGGTAAAGAAATTGAAACTCCGATTGCTAGACTTGCACAACTTGCAAGAGCAATAGGTATTCACTTAATAATTGCAACACAAAGACCATCAGTAAACGTAATTACTGGACTTATTAAAGCTAATTTTCCGGCTAGAGTAGCTTTTCGTGTTACATCATCAACTGATTCAAGAACAATACTTGACTCAAAAGGAGCTGAACAATTAATTGGAATGGGAGACATGCTTATATCAACCGGAAGTGATTTAACTAGATTACAATGTGCATTTATTGATACACCTGAGGTGGAAAAAATATGCGAGTATATAGGATCACAACAGGCATTTCCCCAAGCACATTTCCTTCCTGAATATACACATGAAGAATCAAATAACTCAGCAAATTCGGAAACTTTAGACGAAAGAGATCAACTATTCGAAGAAGCAGCAAGAATTGTTATTCAACATCAGTCTGGATCAACATCACTAATTCAAAGAAAACTAAAATTAGGATACAACAGAGCGGGAAGAATCATTGATCAACTAGAGAGTATTGGAATAGTTGGACCATTTGAAGGGAGCAAAGCAAGAAAAGTATTAATTAAAGATGATGTATCTTTAGAAGAAATACTTAAAAAATTAAATGATGAATAAAATCTTAATCTTATTTATTTTTTTCCAAACATTTAATAATAATGAAAGTTTAGTTATAATTGAAAAAGTTAATAGTAAAATTTTAAATTACGAAAACATTAGTATTAATTTCACATTAAACTTTAAGAATCAAAAAATACAAGAAGAGCAATCTGGAAGTATTATCATAAGCGAAAACAAATTTAGACTAGAAATTAATGATCAACTAATTATTAATGACGGCAAAACCCAATGGATATATTTGAAGAGTGTGAACGAATTACAAATAATAAACAATGAAAGTTATAATGGTAGTTTTAATCTTTCTGACTTACTTGATTTTAGTAATGAGAAGTACAAAAGTAAATATATAAATGAAGTTTATGAGTCAAATAACAAAACTAAAATAATAGAATTATATCCTAAGAAAGAAGAAAGTTTTATGAAAATAGAACTCAAATTAAAATCTAAAAATCTGGATATCACAAACATAAAAATATTTGATAAAAATGGAGGATCTTATAGTTATAAAATCAACTCATTTAATACTAACACTAAAATCCCTCCTTTTAATTTTAACACAAAAGAATATCCTAATATTGAAATTATAGATCTTAGATAATATTAGTCCGCTTTAATTAATCGATAATCTAAATAATGAAATATAGGAGCAGAAATATTTTCGTTAATTCCAAGATTATGCTTTTTGAAAGAGAATATATTTTTAGTTAAACAAAAATGCATAACTATATTATATCCTAAAAAAGTATATTTTCCTTGATTGGTATTATATTTTTTCTCAAATAAGTTTAAAAAACTTTTTTCGTAATTATTCTGATTATTGTAAAAATTAGAAATAGGCAAATGCACATCTAACTCCATTAAATTATCAATATCTAAGTTTTCATATTGTTTCCACGAATCTAAACCATAAACAACTGAAACTGAATCCATAATTCCAATTGATGATAATAATTTACTAACAAAAGGCTTATTAATTGATGGAATAAAAACAACTTGAAACTCATTAAATAAACTACGTATTGAATCAACATTTGCATATTTTATTTTAAATAAGTTAACTGTTTTTTTTTGCATTCTAAAGAGATGCTTAACATATCCGGCAATTTCCTCTTCTTTATCATTAAACAAAACTATGACTCTTTTATTTTTGTAATTTTTTACTATATGATTAACAATAATTTTACTTTGTTCTTTATTACTTATAGAAATTTGATATACTGAATTATATTTTTTTATTTTATTTGTTTTTCTAGATAAAGGGTTAACTAAAACTTTACTTTCATCGTTTCCATACTTTTTACACAAAACACGAAAATTATTTGCATGTAATGGACCAATAATTATATCCATGTTTTTTAAAATATTAGAATTAATTATTTTTTGTGTTTTAACACTATCTCTGTTAGTGTCAAAAGTGTGTAAAACAATATTCTTGCCTAAATTCCTTAAAGAATCTATTGCTAGCTGAACACCAATATGAAAAGATAGAGCAACATCAGAGGCTTTAAAATACAAAGATGAAATCACTGAAGTATCTTCGAAGTTGTTAAACATTGTATCGTTTTTAATAATGTAATAAGGTAAAAGTAAAGCTATATTTGTAATATTTTTGTTTTGTTCAGTTTCTAAAAACTGTTTTTTAGATTTTAAATTTCTTTTAACATTATTTATTGGAATATATAAAGTCTGATTATAATATAAGTTTCTATCCATTTCATTAGCTTCTAAAATTTGGGATACAGTTACATTATACTTTTTAGAAATTATTTTTAATGATTCTCCAGCATCAACTATATGTTTAATAAACAAAGAATTATTAAATTTAACTGTATCGGTTTTTTCTTGTGAATATGAAGATAAAAAACAGAAGTTAAGCAACAAAAATAATATTATCTTAATCATTCCCATTCAATCGTAGCTGGAGGTTTTGAACTAATATCATATACTACACGATTTACACCATGAACCTTATTAATAATATCGTTTGAAACACTGGCAAGAAAATTATGCGGTAAATGAAACCAATCTGCTGTCATTCCATCAGTTGATTCTACAGCTCTTAAAACAATTGTATTCTCATAAGTTCTCTCATCTCCCATTACTCCAACAGATTGAACTGGAAGAAATATAGCTCCAGCTTGCCACACTTTATCGTATAGTGATTCCTTTCTTAAAGCACTAATAAAAATTTCATCAGCCTCTTGTAAAATTTCTACCTTTCTTTTAGTTATCGCTCCTATAATTCTGATACCTAAACCAGGACCTGGAAAAGGATGTCTATCTAATAATTTTGAACTTATACCAATAGATTTACCTATTCTTCTAACTTCATCCTTAAACAAAGTATTCAAAGGTTCAATGATTTTCAATTTCATATGTTTTGGTAATCCACCAACATTATGATGTGACTTAATTGTTGAAGATGGTCCACCAGTTGCCGATAATGATTCAATAACATCTGGATATATTGTTCCTTGTGCTAACCAATTTACATCTCTAATATTTTCAGCTTCTTTTTCAAAAATATTAATAAATACTGATCCAATAATTTTTCTTTTAACTTCTGGCTCAGAAATACCATTAAGTGCATTATAAAAATCTTCTTTTGCATCAACACCTGTTACATTAAGCCCCATATCTTTGTATTGCGACAAAACTTGTTCATATTCATTTTTTCTTAAGAGACCATTATCAATAAAAATACAATATAAATTATCACCTATAGCTTTGTGTAACAACATTGCTGCTACTGACGAGTCTACCCCACCTGAAAGACCTAAAATAACTTTATCTTCTTTGACAGTTTTTTTTATTTCTAAAACTTTTTCTTCAACAAAAGAATTTGGAGTCCAATCTTGTGAAAAATTACAAATATTAATTAAAAAATTTTGTAATATCTTCTTACCTTCTTTTGAATGATAAACTTCAGGATGAAACTGCAAACCATATGTTTGTTCATCATTAATTTTGTAAGCGGCTATATCAACATTATTAGTTGAAGCTATAATTTGAAAACTATTTGGAATTTTAGAAATTGTATCTCCGTGACTCATCCAAACCTGTGAGTTCTTGGATACTTTAGAAAACAACTTACATTGAGAATCAACAAAAGATAAATTTGCTCTCCCATATTCACGAATTTTTGACGGCAAAACATCCCCACCACTTATCTTTGCAATCAGTTGTGCTCCATAACAAATTGCTAATAAAGGAACTTTCCCCCTAATCTTTTCTAAATCTACAATTGGTGAATTTTTATCTAAAACTGAAAAAGGAGATCCTGATAAAATAACCGCACTATAAGAGTTATTTATCTTAGGTATCTTATCATAAGAATAAATTTCAGACAAAATATTCAACTCTCTAATTCTTCTTGCAATTAACTGAGTGTACTGTGATCCAAAATCAATTATTAGTATTTTTTCATGCATTTTCATATAAATATCTATTTTTTCAAAATTACAAAATTAGGATCTAGAGCATCAATATTTTGTTCAACTATATTCATAAATCCATCTCCATACCTCAAATAAAATGTAATAAAATTTTCATGTCTTTCTTGTGTAGTATTCTTAGGAAAGAAATCTTTCTTTATTTTAGAAATAAAATTAACAGCATCAACATTTTTTTGTTTGAGAGATCTTATTATCTTGGACTCAATGTTTTCTAAAGCATTAAGTTGTTTCTTTAAAAGAGCATTAATATTTGGAGTTAATGATTTTTCAATATTTTTATCTAAAATTTTTTTATAAATCAATCTAATTTCTTCTTTTTCTGTATGAAGTAAATCACTCAAAGAAGATTTACAAGTTACATATTCCTTTTGTAGTAAATGTTCATGTTTAAAAATATCCATAATATTAAATCCCAAATCTTTAAATCTTTTAAGATTTTTTTCTTTAGCTATAAATACTGTATCTCTTAAAATTAAAATTGGAAATGGTACTTTTTCTTGATCAAACATTTCTTTAAGTTGAAGCCAATAAGAAACTTCAGAAGGACCTCCAACATAACAAATATTAGGTAAAATCATTTCTTGATACAATGGTCTTAATAATACATTTGGACTAAATATTTCAGGATTAGAATCAATTTTTTTAAAAGAATTCTTATTTATCTTTATGCGATTATTTTCTGTTAATTCAAAAAAATTATTTTCCTTTACTAATGCCTGAAGCTTATATTCTTTACTAATTTTATCACTACTTTTTTTTAACGCTTCATAAAATCCTTGTCTTATAATATCTTTTTTTATTACGTTAACTAAACATGTTTTTAATCTTTTATCATCTCCGTCTAATATAACTAATCCATATTTTCCAAAAAGTTCATTAATAAGATATCTTGTTGCATCAGCTAAATTTTGATGGTTTTGATAAGTTTTTTTAAGAAGATTAAAAATATATAATCCATTTTTATTTCCTACTAAATCATCCTTTATTTCCTCTAAAACATTATTTATATTATATAAACTCATTCTACCAACTGCTCCTGATTGACTTCCATTATCCCAAACTATTTTTTTTCCAAAAAAATTAAAATGATTAATTTCCTCAAAATCATGATCTTCACTTGCCATCCAAAAAATTGGAATAAAATTATAGTCCGGATAATTAACTTTAATTTTTTTAACTAAATTAATAACTGAAAAAATTTTATAAATAAAAAAAACCGGCCCTGTACATAAGCATAATTGATGTCCAGTAGTAATTGTGAAAGTATTATCACACTTTATTAAATTAATATTTTTATTTGACTCTTCTGATAAAACTAAATTTTTATTCTGACTTTTAATTACATTGAACAAAATATTACGATTAATTTTATACTTGGATTTCAAATTAATTTGCTTTCCAAAATTTTCAATTGTAGGGAAATGATTAACAAATGATTTTAAATTATCAGCTTGATTGATATAATCTTTTATTAAATCAGAAGTACTATTTAAATAGTCATATTGAAATCTATAGTTTTTGTCCACTTAAATCTTCATTATAATACCTCCTGCAACTACATCCCCTTCATCATAAATAACTGCAGATTGTCCAGGAGCAATACCATTCACTTTATTAATAAAAAACACTTTTAATATTTCTTCTGTTTGTTCAATAAATGCTAGTTCCCCTTGATGTTTATATCTTACTTTCACTAAATATGTTTTTTCTTTATCAATTTGTTTAGTTTTCACATAATTAATATCTTTAACATACATTTTTTGTTTCAATAAATCTTCTTTTTTTCCAATAGTAACAACATTTGTATCAGGATCTATATCAATAACATAAGATGGTTCTTTTCCAAAAGAAACTCCTAATTTTCTTTGTCCTATAGTAAAAAATGGATAACCTTCATGCTTACCAATTACTTCCCCATTGGTGTTCATAAAACTACCTCCATTTACTTTTTTTTCTAGCCCTTTAACTTTTCGTTTTAGGAACCCTCTATAGTCATTATCTGGAATAAAACATATCTCGTAACTTTCACTTTTTTCTGCAAGAGATTTATAACCTCTTTCTATAGCAATCTTTTTGATATCATCTTTATGGTATTTTCCCATAGGAAAAATTGTCCTTGATAAACAATCTTGACTAATACCCCACAAAACATAGGATTGATCTTTTTTTGAATCTATTCCTTTATATACTACAAACCTATTATTCTCTTTTCTAATCTGAGCATAATGTCCTGTTGCAATATATTTACAATTAAGCATGTCTGCTCTTTTTAACAGTGCTTCCCACTTTATATATGTATTACATAAAACACATGGATTTGGTGTTCTTCCAGCAATATATTCATCAACAAAATTATTAATAATTGAATCTCCAAATTCTTCTCTTATATCTAAAATAGTATGAGGAAATCCACATTCAACTGCAACTTTTCTTGCATCATTAATAGAATCTAAACTACAACATCCTGTTTCCTTCTTGTTACCCCCTGAACTTTCATAATCCCATGTTTTCATTGTTAAACCGATTACTTCATAGCCTGATTCATGAAGTAACATAGCAGCAACTGTACTATCAATACCTCCACTCATAGCCATTAACACTTTTCCTTTACTCATTATAATTAACTATTGTATCTTGGACACCATTATTATCAAAATAATTCCATTTACCTACCCTTTTTCCATTTAAATAATTACCCTGAAAATATATTTTTTCATTTTCATGAAATGATCTAACTTCACCTTCTTTTTTATCATTAACATAAAAACATTCAAATTGAATATTACCAGCTATATAATACTGCTTATAAGGACCATTTCTCATTCCATTCATCCATCTTTGACTTTCATATATTGAGCCATTATTATAATAAGTCTTTGTAGTCCCATTTAAAACACCTTTATCATATTTTTCACTCATTATAATAGTACTGTCTTTTCTATAATAATTCCAAGTACTATCTTTTAACTTATTAATATATAATCCTGCTGCTTTAAGAAATCCATTTTTATAATAAATATGAGTTGCAGCTGCACTTCCATCATGAAAAAAATCTTGAGTTATATGTAAATTTCCATTATCGTAATAAAAATAAAAAATTCCTTGAGGTTTATCATCTTTAAAATCACCTTTATATCTTATTGTTCCATTATCATACTTTGCAATCCATTTACCTTGTTTTCTACCAAACTCATCAATAAAATTCTCCTGTGAAAATGATAAAATAGGAATTACAACAAAAAAGATAAAAAAAATATTTTTTTTCATAAAAACAATTTTCACAAATATAAAAAGAAATGGGCTTTTATAATTTATAAAAATAATTACAAAATTTCTTTAAGATTCTCTATCTCATTTACAAAATTATTCCATGAGAATCTCTTCTTTTCTTCAATTGTATTTTTTACAAACTCATTTTCTTTTTTATTTATATAAAAATCATTAATAGCATCAGCAATAGCTTTTGGATCTTTAGCAGTTACATAACCAACTTTTTGGTTAGAAACTATTTCAGACAAACCTCCTACATCTGTAACTAGCATGGGACGCTCAAAATGATATGCAATTTGTGTGACTCCACTTTGTGTAGCAGTGCGATATGTTTGAGCGACTAAATCTGAAGCACAGAAAAAATCTTTTACTTTTTCTGTTGGAATAAAGCTACTATTTATAATAATTTGATTTCTCAAGTCTAGTTTATTAATCAAAGTTAAATATTCTTTTTGGTCATCATAAAACTCTCCGGCAATAATAAGCTTAACATCTAATTTTCTTAATCTTGAGTCTGATAAAGCTTTAATTAATAAATCTAGTCCTTTGTACTTTCTAATAAAACCAAAAAACAATAAATATTTTTTATTATCTGATAAACCTAAATTTGATAGTGCACTCTTTTTTGAAATTTTATCTCCAAAAATATCATAAATAGGATGAGGGATAAAAACCTTTAAGTCAGTATCAACAAATTGAGATAAATCTTTTAAAACAGATTTAGACAATGTTACAAATGCATCACAACTTTTTAAAAAATATTTGGTTAAGATATGATCACCTATTCTTTTTTCATGAGGAATAATATTATCCGTAATTGCGATTATCTTAATTTTTTTTGAAACTAATCTTGCTATTGTTCCAAGACATGGAGCCATAAATGGCAACCAATATCTTATAATAATATAATCTGGTCTTTCATTATTTATTTTTCTTGCAATATTTATCCAATTAAATGGATTGATTGAATTAATAATAGAATATATATTTATTCCTAATGGTGCTACTCCATTCTCATATTGAGACTTTCCTGGAAACAAAAATTTAGGATACTGCAATGAAAAAGAAAAAATTTGAACATTAAAATCAAGTTTTGAATATGCCATTGCTAATGCATTATTAAAATGAGCAATACCCCCTCTGAAAGGATAGGCAGGACCTACAATTAAAATTTTACGCTTTTTCAAAATTATATTTCTTTCTCAATTTGGTAATTACTTCTATCGTAAGCATTTCTAGAAATCATTTCAGAAATAAATCCAGTTAAAAATAACTGAACACCAATTATCATTGACGAAAGGGCTATATAAAAACCAGATGTATCAGCAATGTTTTTTGCAGGCAAATAATTTAGGATATAATACAATTTTTGACCACCAATATATGAAAACAATATAAATCCTAATAGAAACATTATTGTTCCAAAAACACCAAAAAAATGCATTGGTTTTTTACCAAATCTACTAACAAATGTTATGGTAAGTAAATCAAGAAATCCATTTATAAAACGCTCCACCCCAAACTTTGTAACACCATACTTTCGAGCTTGATGTTTAACAACTTTTTCAGTAATTTTTGAAAAACCAGCCCATTTTGCTAAAACAGGAATATATCTATGCATCTCACCATGTAACTCTATAGATTTGACAACTGTATTTTTATATGCTTTTAATCCACAATTAAAATCATGTAAATAAATTCCAGAAGCTTTTCGAGCAGCCCAGTTAAACAATTTAGTAGGAATAGTTTTAGTTAATGGATCATATCTCTTCTTTTTCCAGCCTGAAACTAAATCATAATCTTTGTTTATTATTTTATTATATAATTCAGGAATTTCATCTGGACTATCTTGAAGATCTGCATCCATTGTTATTACAACATCACCCTTTGCTTTTGCAAAACCAATATTTAATGCTGCAGACTTACCATAATTTCTTCTAAATTTTATTCCCTTTATATTTTTATTTTTTTTATTGATGTCTTCAATAATTTTCCAAGAGTTATCTTTACTACCGTCATCAATTAATAAAACCTCATATGAAAAGTTTGACTTCTTCATTACTTTATCTATCCAAGAACATAATTCATTGAGGGAATCTTCTTCATTTAATAAAGGGACTAAAACACTAATATTCATTTTTAAGTAATTATATTTTTATCAACTCTCTTTGTAAAAAAAGAAATTATTAAAGAAATCATAAAACCTCCAATTGCCTTACTAATTATCTCATTAATCATAATTGTATGTGGGCGAAAAGATTTGTAGGCTTCTTCTTCTATTTTTTCCCAATCTAAATCAACAAAACCATCCATTAAATTTGGATACATTTCTTCCATTTCAATCATTCTTTCTTCTTGACTTTGGATAAATATTTCAGGATAATCAGGCATAATAAAATTAATTAACAATACCTTCCAAATCCCAAATATAAAAGAAGCAAATACCACAATAGAAACTCCAATTTTTAGTGACTGAGCATAAGAAAGAAAACCATCATTAATATCATCTCTATATCTTTGAGTGGCATACCATAAAAACATTATTATAATTCCAGTATTGATAAGCCATACTAGTACAGGTTTCTCAATATCTATAATACCAATTATATATTCTAATAATGCTACCCCTACTAATATAAAACCTAAATAGGCCCCTTGATTCATAGAAAATTTTCTTTCACTCATATTTTTTCATTTGTGAGGCAAATATAAATAAAATTGAAGTACAGATTTATTTTGTTCAGAAGCTATATTTTTTAATTTTGCAAACTAAGGGTAAGTCTTGTACGACCAGCTCCCTGTGAACTCCCCCAGGATCGGAAGATAGCAAGGGTCAACAGGTTGTAGCGGTGCGATACAAATAGCTTACCCTTTTTTCATAGATTATAAAACAAGAATATAAAAAAACCCACCTAAATTGGTGGGTTTTTTTTAAAACAATGAAGTTGTTAATTATCCTCCGAATGAATATCCAAAAGACAAATATATTCCAGTATTTTTAAGACTTGGAACATCTTCATTCAGTGCATCAATAATATCTTTTACATCAGAATTGACCTTATAAATATTAGATAAACCTAAAGCATAACCTGCACTTACGCTCATAGCGTCATTAATAGAATAAGTAGCACCAATATTAATGCCAAAATCCATATTTGATATACCATCAGGGGAGTCACTTTCCAGAGTTGCTTCTCCAAATTTAATTGAGTTTGACTCAGAAGTAGTAGGCCCATTAGTAATTTTAGTCTCACTTTCAACTTTACCACTCATAGCAAAAGCAAGATAAGGCCCAAAAGAAACACCGAATTGATCAGAAAATCTGTAAGCTATATTCGGGGAAATATCTAAATAATTAAGAGAATACGTCATCGTACTACTCCCTCCAGTAAAATCATCTGTTTCCTTTGTTCCTGATTGCTTAAATGCTAAAGAAATATCAAGAATCATTTCATCTGAAAGTTCCATTGCATAACTTCCTCCAATAATCATACCTATTTTCATAGAATTATCACTATCATCATTATTAGTAATGATATTTGCCATATTAAGACCTGCTTTAGCACTAAACTGAGCAAAAGATACTGTTGTAGTTAATATAACTACAGTTAAAATTGTAAATAATTTTTTCATATTTTTTATTTTTAATTGCCTACTCTAAATGATTTTCGGCTTCCTCACGTTTGTAAATATATAAAAATTATGCAATTTTACTCCATCCTAACCTTTCTCTTGCATAAGGTCTATAATATCTTACGATGTTAATGTTTTCTTCTTTTTCTAGTTTTGGATCTTTTTCAATTAACTCTCGAGCCTCTTTTCGAGCATAATGTAATATTTTACTATCCTTAACAATATCAGCAATTTTGAAATCAAGTATACCACTTTGTTTTGTCCCCATCATATCTCCAGGTCCTCTTAAATGAAGATCAACTTCTGAAATCTTAAAACCATCGTTTGTATCAACCATAGTTTTTAATCGAGTTTTTGCTTCGTTACTTAATTTATGTCCACTTACTAATATACAGTATGACTGGTCTGATCCTCTTCCTACCCGACCTCTTAGTTGATGAAGTTGAGAGAGACCAAAACGTTCTGCACTTTCTATTATCATAACTGTTGCGTTAGACACATCAACTCCAACCTCAATAACAGTAGTTGCTACCATTATATTTGTAATACCATCTATAAAGCGTTTCATTTCATATTCTTTATCAGCGGGCTTCATTTTACCATGTACAACACTAACTTGATATTCAGGTAATGGAAACTCTCTTTCTAGTTCATTATACCCTTCAATAAGATCTTTATAATCTAATTTTTCACTTTCTTCAATTAAAGGAAAAACAACATAAATTTGTCTTCCTAGATTTATTTGTTCTTTCATGAAATCAATTATCTGTAAACGAGAACTATCTGATTTCCATAAAGTTTTAACTGACTTTCTTCCAGGTGGTAGTTCATCAATTATTGAAACATCTAAATCTCCATAAAGAGTCATAGATAATGTCCTTGGTATTGGTGTTGCAGTCATAACAAGCATATGAGGGGGATATTTATTTTTCTTCCATAATTTAGCTCTTTGTGCTACTCCAAATCTATGTTGTTCATCAATTATTACTAAAGCTAGATTTTTAAACCTAACACTATCTTCAATTAGTGCATGTGTTCCAATAAGTATATTAATATCTCCATTTATAAGTTTTTCATGTAAAACTTTTCTTTCCTTAGAAGATGTAGATCCTGTCAATAGTGCAACATTTACTTCTTGATTAGATAAATTTTCTGAAATTGTATTAAAATGTTGAATGGCTAAAATTTCAGTCGGAGCCATTAAACATGATTGATAATTATTATCAAAAGCAATTAACATTGTTAACAATGCAACTAAAGTTTTTCCACTACCAACATCTCCTTGAAGAAGACGATTCATTTGATGATTATTTTTAAGATCAAT
>CEUK01354160.1_pt1 | contig 14395 bp, 13 predicted proteins | sample 356451 | NCBI WGS metagenome assembly CEUK01 (sample SAMEA2622843, study PRJEB7988) | marine metagenome | isolation source: saline water (ENVO:00002010), including
ATGATTTTTATATTTTTTATTTGGCCAACGAACATTAATGTTATTTGTTTTATTTTAATTATTAAACTCCATATATATATATCAAGGATTATATTTGTACTATATTTGTTAACATAATAACAAAATAACTAATGAAATTCTTAAAATACATTTATTTATTGTCTTTTAGCATTATACTATCTTGTAATGAATCAAATCCAGAGGATGTAAACAGTTCTTTCGGTGAAATAAGAGAAGCGAAGGGGTATTATCAAGAAGGAGATAAAAAAATAAAACTTTATAGAGGAGGAGTTTTTAGACTAAATGAGTCAGCATCTTTTAAAAATTTATTTCCACTCTCAATTAATCATGCGATTTCTAGTAGAATTGCTCTGCAAATTTATGAGGGCTTAGTTAAATTAAATCAAAGAACATTAAAGGTTGAACCTCTTTTAGCTAAATCTATCGATATGAATGATGAAGGGACAGTCTATACTTTTAAGTTAAGAGACAATGTTTTTTTTCATGACGACCCATGTTTTAATAACAATACAGGAAGAAAATTGACTGCGAATGATTTTAAATTTTGTTTTGATTTAATTTGTTCAAATGTTGAAGGTAATAGATCTTCTAATATTTTCATTGATCGGATTTTAGGTGCTAGAGAACATTTTGATTTAACATCTGAAGGGGTATTTCCTGAATCTGGTGTTTCTGGAATCGAGGTAGTTGATGACTACACTCTTAAAATCACTTTAATTCAACCGTGTTCCTTCTTTTTGAAAACACTTGCACATGCTCAATGTGGTGTTTTTCCAGAAGAAGCTTACAAGAAATATGGCATGGAAATGCGATCTAAAACAACAGGGACTGGGCCATTTATTTTAAAGGATTTAATTGAAGGTAATGAACTAAGGCTTGTTAGAAATGAAAAATATTGGGATATAGATGAAAATGGGAATCAACTGCCATACCTTGATGTTATTAAAATGACTTTTAATGCAGATAAAAAAATTGAACTTACAAATTTCAAAAAGTCAAATTTAGATATGGTATACCAATTGCCGGTAGATCAGTTAAAAGAAGTTTTAGTTAGCTTAGATTCTGCTAAAAACGGGGGTAATCCAGAATTTATCTATCAAAGTAAGCCCAATGGACTCTCTTCAGTATTCTATTGTTTTAATATGGAGAAGCCTATTTTTCAAGATGTTAGGATAAGAAAAGCTTTTAACCTAGCAATCGATAGAAGGAGAATTACAAAATACAGTTTACAAGGTGAAACTTCTGAAGCATTGGGCGGATTGGTTCCTAGCTTTGGTAATTATGATAATAGTAATGTTCAGGGTTTTGATTATGACCCCAAAAAAGCACAAGAGTTATTGGCTGAAGCAGGTTATATTGGTGGTGAAGGATTCCCAGAGTTGTCATTAGAAATTAGTGAGAATAATTTTTTAAATCCAATTGTTGCTGAATCAATACAAAGCATGCTGAAAGAGAACTTAGGAATTAAAATAAAGATTGATTATACCTCATTAACTGTTTTAATTGAAAGATTTAGTAGTGGAGCTTCAGACTTTTGGGGTACAATATGGCTTGCAGATTATCCAGATCCTCAAAATTTTTTACAGCTCTATGAAAGCAGTACAATTCCTTCCAAAGAAGTTAATGAAACTGGTGAAACAATTTTAAAGCCATCATATACAAACCCTTCGAGGTATAAAAATAAAGACTTTGATTATTTTTATAATAAAGCTGTTAGCGCCACTTCAGATTCTGTTGCATTAAAAAATTATTATAAAGCTGATAGCGTTTTAGTTTCAGATGCAGCATTTATTCCTATTTATTATGAACATTATATTCGTTTATTACAAAATAATGTTCAAGGATTTCCTCAAAACTCAATGGAATATAGAGATTTTACCCGGGTTTTCTTGTCGCCAAAGAAATAATTTACTTTTAAAATCGTTTTGTGTATAAAATTTTAATGAAAATTTATTTCATTAAAATAATGGCTCCATTTTTGTTATAGATTTTTAAAAATTTAATTATGAAGATTTTCAACATAGTAATTTTCGCTTTTTTGGTTTATACTTTTTCATCTTGTGTTCCAGCAAGAAAGTTTGAAGAAATTGCAGAAAAGCAAGAGATTTGCGCTAAGGATTTGAAAGCATTAAAAACACTTAAAACAGAATTAGAAACAGAAAATGTTGAATTGCAATCAATAAGTGATAGATTAAGTGAAGAGACAAAGAGGCTCCGGTCAGATACTACTTTACTTGGGAAATCATTGAGAATGAAGGAAAAGCAATATGATAAAATTAATTTATTAAATGAAAGAATTCAGGAGCAGTTAGAAATGCTTCAAAAGGGAAATGCTATTGAAAAACAACAATTAATGGCTGATCTTGAAAGAAGAAAAATGGAGCTTTTGAAATTAGAAGATGAGTTAAATGAGTTAGAGATTGATTTGAATGCAAAAAAAGTTGATTTAGAAAACATGTCGATCAAACTTCAAAAAAGAGAAGAACGTGTTAATGAACTTGAACAAATAATTGCAAACAAAGATGCTATTGTTAAAGCTTTAAAAGATAAAGTAGCAAATGCTTTATTGGGTTTTAGAGATAAAGGGTTGTCTGTTGAGGAAAAAAATGGAAAAGTGTACGTCAGCATGGATGCCAAGTTGTTATTTGCTTCTGGAAGTACTAAGGTAGACGCACAAGGGGTAAAAGCACTTAAAGAATTAGCAAAAGTTTTAGAATCTCAAGAAGATCTAGAAATTCTTGTTGAAGGACATACAGATACTGATAAAATGAAATCTAGTTCTCATCCATCAGATAATTGGGAGTTAAGTGTATTAAGAGCCACATCGGTTGTTAAGATTATGCTAAGTAATAGCAAAATGGACCCAGTTACAATAAGTGCATCAGGAAGAAGTGAATTTATACCTATTGATTCTGAAAATAAAGCTAAAAATAGAAGAATAGAGGTGGTTTTAATTCCGAAATTGGATGAATTGTTTGATATTATAAGCAATTAACCCGTTTTATTATTCATCTAACTCTAAAGAGGTTAAGTTTCTTAGACCATTAGCTAATTTTTTAAAATAACCTGAAAGTGTAGTAGATTCTAAAGGAATGTCAACAGGAACACTTATTTCTATTGGTATTTTAGCGTCTACAGGTAGAGGGCCATCAAAACTTATTAATGCTGATGTTTTTAAAGGTATTCTTACAGGAACATTTAAATCAACAGGAATTTTCATTGACAAACCAACTGGTAAAGTGTCTACAACAATCATGTCAATTGGAACAACGCTCTTTACAGGTAGTTTTTCATCAAAACCAATTTTTAAACTTTGATTGACAGGGATATTCCCTTTAATCGGGATTTTAATTCCTTTTCCACCTAAAAGTGCCATGTTTACCTTTTGATTAAGAGGGATAGTGTCATCAACTAAAATATTGACATAATCAGTAACTTCAATTAGAGTGTCTAATTCAATGTAATCTTTAAGTCCAATTTTAAAAGGAACCATTAAGCTTTCCGAAATAGGGATTTCTGCTTTAAAAGGAATCTCAGTTTCTAAAAACATTTTAATATTAACACTTATTTGATCTTTTACAGTTATATCAGATGATAAAGGAATTTCTTCATTAATAGTAACATCAGTTATTATATGTTGTACCGCCATTTCATCAACAATAGATCCTATTTTTTCTAACCTTTTTTCGGATGTTTTTAGAGCAATTACTAGTACGATTATTATCCCAATACAGAGTAAAAAACTTACTGATACTAATATGTTGATTAATCGTTTATTCATATAAAGTTATAAGTTCAGGTTTTTTAACAAAAAAAACTATTTTTAGCAAAAAAAAATAATCAAGTATGAAATTGTTTTATAAAGTTATGTGTTCTGTGCTAGTACTTTTAGCTTTTTCATGTAGTATGTCAAAATTGACTAATTATGGAAAACCACTAAGTTTTTTAAGTAAGGAAAGAATACCAAGAAAAAAAGCAATACAATTAAATGAAATTTTATTAGCAAATACTGATATCAAACAAAATGTTTTGTATAAGAGTGAAAAAAATAAATTAGAGTTAAATGTTATGAATAATTCTTCTTTAACTGAAAAAATTGATCAACCCTTAAGTTTATCTTTAGAAATAAGAAAAACAGCTAGCGATTTAAAGAAAAAAAATAATTTTGAAAAGAATAATGAGATTATCATTCCCATTCTTGAGGAAAAAATTCAAAATGTAATTAAGAATAATAATTTTTCAAATAAAACAAACACTTTGGCTATAAATAAATCATCTTATGATAGGTTGTTAAATGATGAAATTAGTGATTTGGTTTTGTTGTTAATTTGTTTACTTTTTCCTCCAGTTGCTGTATGGTGGCGTTATGATTTTAGAGAACAATTTTGGATTGACTTAGCTTTATATGCTCCAATGGTTTTTTTTAGTAGTGCTACTTTTGCTATACTGCCTGTTTTGTATGCAATATATGTTTGTTTTTTAAAGAAAAGAGGAAATACGGGTGACGTTAGATCTAGTTGGTAGATTATTTATAAAAATTCATTTCGTCAATATATTTATTTACTGGTTCGGTTAAAAGGTATTGAACATCTTTTTTGTTTTTGATTGCTTTTCTTATAAATGAAGATGATATTTTCATCATAGGGGCATCGCAATGAATAATATTTTTATGTTCAAAAGTAGGTTTTGAAATTTCGGTTGTATTTTTTAATTCTTGTTCAGTTAAAATTCTTGGATAAACATAAATATTATGTTCTTTAATAATTTCTTGATGGTTTTTCCATTTATGAAATGATCGCAAATTATCTGCTCCCATTATTAGATTAAAATGGTAATCAGGGTGTTTTTCTTTTAAGTGAATTAAAGTATGAATAGTGTAGGAAGGTTTAGTTAAATTAAATTCTATATCTGAAGCTTTTAATTTATTGTTGTTTTCTATGCCAATTCTAACTAAACTTAATCTATGATAATCAGCTAATAATGATTCTTTGTTTTTTAAAGGGTTTTGTGGACTTACAATTAACCATATTTCATCTAAATTGGTGTAATCAGCCATGTAGTTTGCAATTATTAAATGCCCAACATGAATAGGGTTAAAAGTGCCAAAATATAATCCAACCTTTTTCATTTTTTTAAAAATTCAACAATTATTTTTTCAGCGCTATGGAGCGTTTTATTCAAATCATCATTAACTATGCAATAGTCAAAATATTTTTTATAGTTAAGCTCTTCAATAGCTTTATTAATTCTTGTATTTATGGCGTCCTTAGAGTCTGTATTTCTTGATTTCAACCTTTCTTCAAGAACTTCAATTGTTGGAGGTTCTATGAAAATAGAAATAGCATTGTCTCCAAAATGTTTTTTTAATGAAATTCCACCAATAACATCAACATCAAAAATAACGTGTTTGTTCTGTTTCCAAATTTTAATTATTTCACTTTTTAAAGTTCCATAAAAATTATTTTCATATACTTCTTCCCATTCAATAAATTCTTCCGCCTTTATTTTCTTTTTGAATTCATTTAATTCAAGGAAATGGTAATCTTTACCATTGATTTCATTTTTTCTTTTTTTTCTACTACATGCAGATATAGAAAAAGATAAATTTTTTATTTCTTTTAAAATGTGTTTAACAACAGTTGTTTTACCAGCACCAGATGGAGCTGAAAAAATAATAGCCTTGCCAGAAATATTAGATATGCTAATCATAGTACATTTAATACTTGTTCTTTAATTTTTTCTAGATGATCTTTCATTGTTACCACAATCTTTTGAATTTCTAAATGATGTGCTTTTGAACCTAATGTATTAATTTCTCTTCCCATTTCTTGTGTTATAAAACCAAGTTTTTTTCCAATAGCTTTAGTTTCATTTGCTGTTTTTAAAAAATGATTACAATGTTCTTCTAGCCTTACCTTTTCTTCAGTTATGTCAATTTTCTCAGCATAATAAATCAATTCTTGTTCCAGTCTTTCAGAATCTATCTTTTCTTTAAGCAGCAGTTCATTTATTGCGTTAGCTAATTTTTCTTTAACATTTGGTATTCTTTCTTTTTCAAAAGAAGTAGTTTTTTGAAGTAAATTTTTAATGCTTTCTGTCTGATTTGTCAATTCATTAAATAATGATTTACCCTCATTTGTTCTAAAAGAAGATAAATTATCAGACGCATTTTCTACAAGTTTAAGTATTTTGTCTTTCTCTTCTTTTTCAATAATTTGTTTTTGATTGATTATTACATCGGGATGTTTAAAAACTTGTGAAAATAAATTTGAAGGAAATTTGTTTTCAGGGTCAAGCTTATTATTTATTTCTTTTAATTGTTTGTAATATTCTTCTATTAAAGGTTGATTTAAACTTATGATTTTATCTTGTTTAAGTTGTTCAAGGTGAATGAAAACTTCTACTTTTCCTCTAATTAATTTTTTTGCTAGTAGTGTTCTTATTGGAAGCTCAAGTTCTCTATATATAGTTGGGCTTTTTAAGTTTAGGTCTAAAAATTTACTATTTAAAGACTTAATTTCTACGGTAATTTTTTTGTCAGAAATTAAAGATTCGGACTTCCCAAATCCAGTCATAGATAATAACATATATAAGAATTTAATTCAAAGGTAATCAATTGATTTTTTTAGCCATCGATGAGCTAACTAAATATACTCCTGTGAAAATTAACACTGTAGAAATAAGAATCATTAAATTCAGATCTTCTCTTCCTGTAATCAATGCAATGATAGCTGTAAGTATAGGTTGTAAATAAATATATGTACTTACAATTGTTGGACTTACATGTTTAACACCATAGATGTTTAGTAAATAACAAAAGAAAGTGGTGAATAAAATCACAAATCCAATTTTTAAAATAATATCATTTGGCATTATCCAATTTATTTCATCAATGTTACTTAATCCAAAAGGCATTATTATAATTAATCCAAAAGTAAATATCCATTTTAGGACTGTTATAGGGTGGTATTTATGCATTATAGGTTTTACTAAAACTAAATAAAGTCCATAACTAGTTGCATTTAAAAAAACAAGAATATCGCCCCATAAACCAAAATTAGAATTGCTATCTTCTTTATTTGTTATTATAAGTAATGCACCAACCAGTCCAATTCCAATTCCTAATATTTTTTTAAAATTTATACCTTCTTTTAAAAGAAATAAAGCCATTATGCTTACAATTATTGGACTAGTTACCATAATTATAGAGGCATGAATAGTTGAGGTTAATTCAAGACCAGAAAAAAACATTAATTGATTGGCAGCAATTCCAAAAAAACCACAAATGCTTAATCTGATAAGGTCTTTTTTTTCAACTTTTTCATAAATAAAAATTGATATCATCCAAAACAATAAAACAGCTCCAATTCCTCTTAATAATATAAAGGCAAATGCTGGAACATAATTGTCATCCATAACGTCTTTAGCCCAACCGTAATTTAATGCATAAATAAGATTAGCTCCGAACAAAGCAAAATGAGCAAAATAGCGCTGACTTTTCAATTTATACTTATTTTATTTAAACAATAATAATGTAATGTTATTCATTTGTAGGTAAAGTTTATAAAATAATTAGTTTTGTTCAGCCTAATAAATTTAAAAAACATGAAGTTCAATACTAAAGTCATTCACGCGGGAGTTCATCCTGATTCAGCAACTGGAGCAATCATGACTCCGATCTATCAAACCTCCACATATGTTCAAGATGAAATAGGTGTACACAAAGGATTTGAATATTCAAGAACTGGTAACCCAACAAGGTCAGCCTTGGAGAACAGTATTGCGGCAATTGAAAATGGCAAATATGGAGCTTGTTTTGGAAGTGGATTAGCAGCAATTGATTGTGTTGTAAAAATGCTTAGTCCTGGTGATGAAGTGATTTCTACAAATGATTTATATGGAGGTTCTTATAGAATTTTTAAAACCATTTTTGAAAAGTATGGGATTAAATTTCATTTTGTAAACATGATAGATATAGAAAACATAAGGAGCGCAATTAATGAGAAAACAAAATTAATTTGGGTTGAGACTCCAACTAATCCAATGATGAATATTATTGATATAAAAGCAGTTAGTGATTTAGCTAAACAAAACAACATTTGGGTTGGAGTTGATAATACTTTTGCAACCCCATATTTACAGCGTCCTTTAGAATTAGGAGCCGATATAGTTATGCATTCTGTCACTAAATATTTAGGAGGTCATTCTGATGTAGTTATGGGGGCTCTTGTAACTAGCAATGATGATATAGCTGAAGAAATTTACAGAATTCAAAATTCTAGTGGTGCTGTGTGTGGGCCAATGGATTCATTTTTAGTTTTAAGAGGGATTAAAACCTTACATTTAAGAATTCAAAGACACTGTGAAAATGGGAAAAAGATTGCAGTGTTTTTAAAAAACCATCCAATAGTTGATGAAGTTTTTTGGCCTGGATTTGAAAACCATCCTAATCATCATGTCGCAAAATCACAAATGAGTGATTTTGGTGGAATGGTTTCTTTTACATTAAAAGGAGATGATCTTGAAAAAGCTAAAAAAATTGTGAGTTTAACCAAGCTGTTTACATTAGCCGAATCACTTGGTGGTGTAGAATCATTGATAGGACACCCATCTACAATGACTCATGCATCAATACCTAGAGAAGAGCGTTTAAAGTCAGGGGTTAAAGATTCATTAATTAGGTTAAGTGTTGGTGTTGAGGATGCTGAAGATTTAGTCAACGACCTTTCTAATGCAATGACTTAATTAAAAATTAGAGTTTATTCTGCTTAATTTTTTAAATTGCAGAATGATTTATTTAAAAAAGTGTCTTTTTAGTCTTTTTTTAGGCTTATTTTCTTTCCCTGTATCTATTTTTTCTCAATATCAATTTTCTGATAAAATTGACCCCTCTAATTGTAGACAGGGTGAACAAATAGAATTTTGCAGAACCCATCATGTAATGAATAAGCTTAAAAATAATCCAGCTTATTTAAAGGTTTTTAAAGAATGTCAAGATGAGATGCATAAGGAAGCATTAAAAATTAGAGCTGGGGCAAATAAATCTGTAGTCTATACAATACCTGTTGTTTTTCATGTTTTGCATAATGGCGGTGCAGAAAACATTTCTAAAGATCAGATTGACGATGCAATGTTTATTTTAAATAGGGATTATAATCTTCAAAATTCTGATGCAAATAATGTACAGTCAATTTTTCAAGGAATGCCGGCTGATGTTCAATTAGAATTTAAATTAGCGACAAAGGCCCCAAACGGCCAATGTTTTAGCGGAGTTACTAGAACCCAAAATGCTTTATCTAATAATGGAAGCGATGGTAGTTTACAAGTTGCAGCTATAATTTCAGGTAATAATGTATATAATAATCCATGGCCAGGAAATAGGTATTTGAATATTTTTGTTTGTGGAGAAATTGGCGGTGCTGCAGGTTATACAACAAATCCTTCTCCTTTCACTGGAAGTTCAATGTATAATGGGATATGGGTCCTTCATGATTATGTCGGTTCAATTGGAACATCTTCTCAATATTCAAGTAGAACATTGACTCACGAAGTGGGTCATTGGTTAAATCTTGATCACACTTGGAGCGATAATAATAATCCTGGTAATTCATCAAGTTGTAATGATGATGATAATTGTGATGATACTCCAAGGTGTATAGGAGTAACTTCTTGTAATTTAACTTCAAACACTTGTTCAAATGATGCAGTTGACGGATATTGGGGTTCAGATGTTATTGATAATATCGAAAATTATATGGAATATTCTTATTGTTCTAAAATGTTCACTGAAGATCAAAAAACTAGAATGCGTTCAGCATTAAATTCAAATAGTACAGGCAGAAAAAATTTGTGGTCAACAAGTAATCTGAATTATACTGGAGTAAATGTCGCCCCAACGTTATGCGCTGCTGATTTTTATGCTGAAAGACAAGAAATATGTGAAGGAAATAGCATACAGTTTTTTGACGCCTCATATAATAATGCAACTGGGTGGAGCTGGAGCTTCCCTGGAGCAACACCCTCTGTATCTACAAGCCAAAACCCTACTGTTACCTACACAAGCTCAGGAGAATTTGATGTTACTCTACAAGTAAATGATCCATCTGGAAACATTCAATCAAAAACCATTTCTAATTACATTAGTTCACTCTCTGCTCCTGGTCAAATAACTCCTTTTGAAGAAGGTTTTGAAAACACAAGTTCTGTGCCAAATATAAATTGGTCTGTTATTAATGGAGGTGGACCAGGATTTGAAATTACAGCTAATTCTTCTGCTTCAGGTTCAAAGTCTGTAAAATTAGATAATTCATCTGGTGCAAACTTAGAAGAGGACGAGTTAATAAGTTCTACTTATAATTTATCAAATTTAGCCTCTGCAAGTTTGAGTTTTAAATATGCTTTTGCAAAAAGAAGTTCAAGTAATACTGATTATCTTCAAATTCTTGTTAGCAATGATTGTGGTGAAAATTGGTTTGTTCGGAAAACTTTAAGTCCAGCAACTATTGCAACAATGGGAAATACTACATCAAACATCTCTCCTACTGGATCAGATTGGAAATCCATCACTGTTCCTAGTTTGGTCTCTATTTATTTGGTAAATGACTTTAGATTTAAATTTAAATTTGTTAATGGAGGAGGAAATGATTTGTTTATTGATGACATTAATCTTTCAGGACCATTATCTTTAAATGATAACGAAAAAATCAATGATTTTCATGTTTTCCCAAATCCTGTTTCAGATCAAATAAACGTTAGTTTTAATTTAATTTCTTCAATGAGTATAGCTGATGTTTTTATTTTTGATGCGCTTGGCAGAAAAGTTGAAATTATTTCTCAAGGCCCATTGACATCAGGGTCTCATTCTTTTAGTGTAGATTTAAGCACTTATCCATCAGGGTTGTATTTTGTAAAAATAGATTCTCCTGAAAGAAAGATGGTAACAAAATTTATTAAAAATTAAATATGTTCAAATTGTTAATTCATAAAGCAGTCAATTACATAGGATTGATGTTTTTATCTTTTTTGATTATTTTAAATTCATGTAATTCTGATTTTGATCTTAACGCTCCTTATAAATCTATACCTATTGTATATGGCCTTTTAGACCAGTCTTTAGACACTCAGTTTATAAAAATTAATAGATCATATTTAGGAGATTCAAATAATGTTGAGTCAGCAGCTATAAATGATAGCACTCATTTCCAAAATATAACGGCTTCTGTCCAACAATTTAATATAAATGATACTTTAAATCCTGTACGTATTTACCCATTAGAAGAAATTTGGGTTAATAATATTGATGATGGTTTGTTTTATGAAGATTCACAAAAAGTATATTATTTCGTTCCAGACCCAGTTTCTTTTTCTGGATTTGATACTGTTTATTTGAATGATGAAAACATTTACAAATTGTTTTTACAAGTTCCAGGTACAGATGATTTGGTTTCAGCTAAAACTGAATTGATTGATGGTTCAGGGTTGTCTTACAATCAGTTTTATAAATTAACATTAAAAACTTTTGGTTTTAATCTTTTAAACGATGTTGATTTAGGCACCTCCCCTGAATACAATGACCATAGAGTTGACTGGAATACAGCTTCAAAAGCAAAAAGATATGAATTAATGTTAAAATTTCATTTTGATGAGGTTTCAACTCAAGGTCAAGTGACTAAAAAGTCAATTGATTGGGATTTAGGATCTCAAAAAAGCATCAATTCTGATGGAGGAGAAGAATTAAATAAAAAGTTTAATGGTTTAGCTTTTTTTGAATTAATTGATAGCAAGTTGTCTGGTTATGCAAGTGAGAGTTCTGTTGAAAAACGTATAATTGATGAAGTTGAATTTATTTTAACTGCAGGCAATGAGGACTTAAATATTTTTATGGATGTAAATGAGCCAGCAACTGGAGTGGTTACAGAAAGACCATCTTTTACTAATGTAAATAATGGATTAGGTATATTTGCTAGCAAGTATCAAAAAAGCATAACTGGTAAATTGACAAATAGTACCGTTCTTGAGCTATGTATGGGTCAAATAACTTCTGGATATAAGTTTTGTACTGATTCTTCAGACCAGGTAACAGGAATTTCTAACCTAACTGGCGGTGTTTTTGTTGGGTGTAATTAATATCCGCAATTACACGAGTTAGAAAAATGAATTTTACAATTTGGAAGTAAGCTTTTAATTCTGTTTTTATCTTCAATTGAAAACATAATTACTCTTAAATCTATCTCCTTTAGGTTCTCTAATTCTCTAATTGATTGGGAAATATAGTTGATTTCATTTGACCATAAATCTAAGTATTCAAGGTTTTTAAAGTATTTAATACTATCGGGTATTTCAGATATTAAGTTTCTGTTTAAATTGATTTTCTTTACATTTTTTAATGCGCTTAAGACAACAGGAAAATCTTCAAATTTATTTTTAGATAAATCAATACTTTCAAGTTTTGTTAATTTGTTAATGCTGGCAGGTAGTTTTGTTAATTTATTATTTTTTAATATGATGCTTTGAAGATTACTGAGTTTAATAATTTCCTCTGGAAAAATTGAGATTTTGCTACCTGATAAATCTAGAATAAAAACACTGTCAATATTTTCCAATGCTTTTTTTAAGTTAGTATACTTTTTTGAATTTTGAGTGAAAATTAATAAAGGTGTAAAACAAAATAGAAATACGTAAAAAACGATTTTATAATTAATCAGATTTGCTAAGTAATATGTTTTTTGCCTTTTCACAGTCAATTATAATTTGATTCTTTAGAGATTCAATATCGGGAAATTTAACTTCATTTCTAATAATTCTAATTAAATTCACTTTGATTATTTCTCCGTAAATTGATTTGTTAAAGTTAAATAAATGCACTTCTAATCTTAATTCATTTGGTAAATGATCAATTGTTGGCCTTATTCCAATATTTATAATTCCATCAAATGATTTTTTTTCTATAATTACTTTTACCGCATAAACTCCATGTCTAGGAATGATTTTATCACTATTTTCAAGAGAGATATTTGCAGTTGGAAAACCAATGGTTTTACCTATTCCATCTCCTTTTTTTACTTTTCCAGTGATAGAATAATTAGACCCTGAAAAGTTCTTAACTAATTCTATTTTCCCATCGCTTATTGCTGATCTTATTTTTGTAGAGCTTATGCTTATTTCATCAATTTCATGAGCAGATATTTCTTCTAGATGATAACCCTGATCTTTTTGCATTTGTCGCAATAAGTCAATATTCCCAGTACGGTCACATCCAAAATGATGGTCATAACCAATAACCAACGTATGAACATTAAGTTCATTCACTAGGTGTTTTTCAACATAGTCTTTACCGCTTAACTTGGAAAAATTTTGAGTAAAAGGGTAGATAACTAAATGATCTAACCCTAGGTTTTCTAAAAGTTTTATTTTTTCATCTAAAGTATTAATCAACTTTACAGATTGGCTTTCGAAAAGAACTGATCTTGGGTGGGGGTCAAAAGTCAATAAAACACTCTCCCCATTTATTTCAGAAGCTATATTACAAAGTCTATTAATTATCTTTTGATGTCCAAAATGAACGCCATCAAATGTCCCTACGGTTAATACAGGGTTTTTAACGTTTTGATATGTCGAAATTCCGTAATGAACTTTCATTTTGATTTATTAATTAAGCGAAGGTACATTTAATTGTGAATTTTAAGAATTTGTTTGAATTCAAAACTTTGTAATTCATAAAGTGATGATTTTATTAACATAGGGGAGGTTTTGTTGTAAATTATACTATTTTCGCACCGATTAATTTTAAAAACAAATCGTTATGTCTCAAATCAAGGGAAAAATCTCTCAAGTTATTGGTCCGGTAATTGATGTTAGCTTTGAAAATGCAAGCGTTTTACCAAACTTAATGGATGCTATCGAAATTAATAAAGAAGATGGTACAAAAGTTATATTAGAATGTCAAAAGCACATTGGTGAAGACAGTGTTAGAACTGTTGCTATGGATTCAACAGATGGTCTTAGAAGAGGAATGGATGCTGTTTCTTTAGGGAAACCAATTAGTATGCCTACAGGTGACGCTGTAAAGGGAAGGTTGTTTAATGTTATTGGAGATGCTATTGATGGTATTGGAGAGTGTGAAACGGAAACAAAATTACCAATTCATAGAGAGGCGCCAAAATTTGAAGATTTATCTACATCAACAGAAGTTTTATTTACAGGGATTAAAGTAATTGACCTTGTTGAGCCTTATGCAAAAGGTGGTAAAATTGGTTTATTTGGTGGAGCTGGTGTTGGAAAAACAGTATTGATTCAGGAGTTAATTAATAACATTGCAAAAGGTCATGCCGGTCTTTCTGTATTTGCTGGTGTTGGTGAAAGATCTAGAGAAGGA
>CEUK01176093.1_pt1 | contig 14379 bp, 12 predicted proteins | sample 356451 | NCBI WGS metagenome assembly CEUK01 (sample SAMEA2622843, study PRJEB7988) | marine metagenome | isolation source: saline water (ENVO:00002010), including
CAGACAAAATGGTATAGTCAGAATTTCTGGCTACAAAAGAAGCTCGCACTTTCATTCCTTTTGTTGTACGAATAGGTATATTTTGAATATTTGGTTTTGTTGAAGAAAGCCTACCTGTTGCAACTACTGTTTGATTAAAAGTTGTATGGATTTTTTTAGTTTCTGAACTAACCAATTGTGGCAAGGCCACAACGTATGTTGATAATAATTTTGTTATTGACCTATAGTCTAATATTTCATCAATGATTGGGTGTTTTGACTTGAGCTTAAGCAATATTTCTTCTGATGTTGAAAATTGTCCTGATTTAGTTTTTTTTGGTTTTTTTGATAATTGTAATTGGTTAAATAAAATATCTCCAAGTTGTTTAGGAGAAGATATGTTAAATTTAACAGTTGCTAAATTGTATATTCTTTTTTCTATTTCATCAATCTCATTTTCAAGTTCTAAACGATATTTATTTAAATTCTTCACATCCAATTTTATCCCTTCTGACTCCATCTCTGACAACACCTTTACAAGCGGCATTTCAATATCATAAAATAATCTACCAAGATTTGTCTTATTTAACTCTTTTTCTAAAATACTTGAAAGATCTAAAATTATTTTTGCTCTTTGAATAGCATAACTTGCAACTATATTTATTGATTGATCAGTTAGCTTTTCTTTATGAAAAACATCATTCTCGTTTTGAAAATTGATATTTAAATAGTTTTCTGCTAACACCTCTAAATCATGTCTTTTTTCAGGATATAATAAATAATGTGCTATTTGTGTATCAAACAAATCTCCACAAATATTGATGTTGATTTTGGAAAAATATCTTAATATCCTCTTAATATCATATCCAAATTTTACTATTTCGTTGCTTTCAAAAACTTCCTTAAGCATTTTAAGATTATCCAATATATTTAAAATGAAATAATTTTTTTTATTTACTGTAATAGCAAAACCATAAAGTTTATCATTCTGTTTTATATTTTTATAATGAGGCAAGTAAATTGAATATTGTTTAGCTTCAAAAATTTCATTAATGCACTTTAAAATGTTATTTTTTTCTTTAACTATTGTATAATTATCCTCTTTTAAAATATTAATTTCTTTCTTTTCACTAAATAAGCTCATTTGAAAATCTGTTTCTTTTAATAACTCTTCCTTATTCAAGTTATTAATTTTCATGGCCTCATTTTTTTTGATAATTTTATTTAAAATTGTTCTAAATTCTAACTCTTTAAATAATTTAGTAACCTTATCGACATCCATTTCTTTAATCATCATATCTTCTGTTTTAAATGACAATGGAACATCTGTAATTATTGTAACTAATTTTTTCGAAAGCAGTCCAATTTCTTTTGACTCTTCTATCTTAACTTTAATTTTTCCCTTTACCTTATCTAGATTTTCGTATAAGCCTTCAACAGAACCAAAATCATTTATAAACTTTTGCGCTGTTTTTTCTCCAACTCCTTTTATCCCAGGAATATTATCTGCCGCATCACCAGTCATAGCTAAAAAATCAATTACCTGCTCTATTTTTTCTATTTTAAATTTATCTAAAACTTCTCTTTTTCCTAAAATAGATGCTCTTTGCCATTTAGATGCTGGCTTATAGATAAAAATATTTTCAGAAACTAATTGAGCAAAATCTTTATCTGGGGTCATCATGAATACTTGAAAGCCTTCTTTTTCTGCTTTCTTAGCTATTGTACCAATAACATCATCTGCTTCAAAGCCATTTTTAAATATTTTGGGCACATTAAACGCCTCTAGTAATCTGTCTATATAAGGAAGGGCTTCTCTTATTCCCTCTGGCATAGCCTCTCTTTGCGCCTTATATTCTGGGTAAATAATATGTCTCTCTGTAGCTTCTTTTGTATCAAAAACAACAGCTAAATGAGTCGGATTTTCTTTCTTAATAATTTCTAATAAGGAATTAGTAAATCCAAAAACTGCAGAAGTATTTAGTCCATTAGAACTAATCCTTGGATTATTAATAAATGCAAAATATGCTCTGTAAATAAGTGCATAGGCATCTAAAAGAAATAATTTTTTATTTTTCATATTTTAGTAAAGGTAATACTTTAAGTCATTTAATAACAAAATAGTTATTTTAATTTTATTAAATACATGAAACGAAAAAAAACAAAAAATCTTTTCAAAATATTATTTGTTCCAATGATGTTTTTGCTAATTATGTGGACAACCCATCTTTTTCAATTTGTTTTTAACATTTCATTTATAAAGCTTGGTGTTTTACCAAAAACTTATATTGGTTTAAAAGGTGTTTTTTTATCTCCTTTTATTCATAAAGACTGGTCACATTTAATAAATAATAGTTATCCAATACTTGTTTTAGGAACACTTTTATTTTATTCTTATAAAAAAATTGCTTACCGAATTTTCTTTTTACTATTTATTTTTTCTGGTGTTTTGTTGTGGATGATTGGGCGCCAATCGTTTCATATTGGAGCAAGTGGCATAATATATTCTCTTGCATCATTTCTTTTTTTTAGCGGTATAATTAGAAAAAACCCACCTCTCACTGCAATTTCTCTAGTAGTATTATTTTTGTATGGGTCAATGATATGGGGATTATTTCCAATAAATAAATTTAGTTCTTGGGAAGGTCATATCTCTGGTTTTATCACTGGACTTGTTATCTCTATTCTGTTTAGGGAAGATGGCCCTAAAAGAAAAAAATACCAGTGGGAAATAGATGAAGAAAATGAATTATTATCAAACGATGTTTAAAGCGTCAATCTTTATTTTTTATAACTCCAAAATTTGATATAAACCATACCCTCTCATGAAAATAATATAAAAACATTTTTGTTATAATTTCTATAGAAAACATAGATAATGCTACTGTGGATGCTCCTTCTGTAGTTGAAAACATAAAATAGAAAACTATAAAAACTAGAAGTATAGTATCTAAAGCCCCTATAAGCCTCCAGCTTATTGTTTTAATAATATGTCTAATCTGTTGTTCTTGTTTTCCCCAAGAAATATTATACCATACTCTTTCATGAAAATAATATAAAACTGTTTTTGAAATCAATTCTAATGTTGCTATGTATGTTGCTGCATATGTCGCTTTATCAGCTACTTCTTTAGAAAATTTTACAGTAAAAAAACTGACCTCACCAATGTAAGTTAATAGAAACCAGCTGATTAACCAAGTATCAAGTGTGCCGATTAATCGCCAAGTTATTGCTTTGGCAACATGTCTTTTTCTTTGAACATGAGGCTTTTTATTCATACAGCAAAAATAAAAATCTTTTTTTTGTTAATTCTTAATTTTCCATTTTTTAAGAATCTTGTATTTTAGCATTCTCTATGAAAAACATTAGAAATTTTTGTATTATCGCTCATATTGATCATGGTAAATCAACTTTAGCTGACAGGTTATTAGAATTTACTGGAGCAATTAGCGAACGAGAATTAGAAGATCAAGTTCTAGATGATATGGAATTGGAAAAAGAACGTGGTATTACTATAAAAAGTCATGCGATTCAAATGCAATATAAATATTATGAAACAGATTATATTTTAAACTTAATTGATACCCCTGGACATGTTGATTTTTCCTATGAAGTTTCTCGATCTATTGCTGCGTGTGAAGGGGCTTTATTAATTGTTGATGCTGCTCAGGGTATTCAGGCTCAAACAATTTCTAATTTATACCTTGCTTTAGAACATGAATTAGAAATTATTCCTGTCATAAATAAAATTGATTTACCTTCAGCTGAAACAGAAATTGTAAAAGATCAAATTGTTAACTTAATTGACTGTAAAATAGATGATATAATTTGTGCAAGTGGAAAAACTGGAGAAGGAATAAAAGAAATTTTAACATCAATTATTGATAATGTTCCTGCCCCCACTGGTAATGTTGACGCACCATTACAAGCTATGATTTTTGATTCTGTATACAATCCTTTTCGTGGTATCGAAGCTTACTTTAAAGTTGTAAATGGCAAAATAAAAAAAGGGGAAGAAGTGAAGTTTATGGCAACGCAAATGAAATATAACGCTGATGAAATAGGTGTTTTACGATTAAAAAAACATGCAAAAAATGAGCTTATTGCTGGAGAAGTTGGTTATATTATCTCAGGAATAAAAGATGCTAAAGAAGTTAAGGTTGGTGATACAATTACTTCATCAAATAATGGAGCAAGTAACGCTGTACAGGGTTTTGAAGAAGTCAAACCAATGGTGTTTGCAGGAATTTATCCTGTTGATACAGATGATTTTGAGGAGCTTAGAAATTCGATGGAAAAACTTCAATTAAATGATGCTTCTTTAACATACGAAACTGAATCTTCTGCAGCTCTTGGTTTTGGCTTTAGATGTGGTTTTTTAGGAATGCTACATATGGAGATTATACAAGAACGCTTAGAAAGAGAATTTAATATGACCGTTATTACAACTGTTCCTAATGTTTCATATTATGCTATCGCTAAATCAGGAAAAAAGTTAATTATTCATAACCCCTCTGATTACCCTGATCCTAGCACCCTTGAAAGTGTTGAAGAACCATATATTAGAGCTCAAATTATTACAAAATCTGACTTTATTGGACCTATAATGAATCTATGCATTTCTAAAAGAGGAGAAATGAAAAATCAATTTTATTTAACTACTGACCGAGTAGAGCTGATTTTTGAAATTCCTTTAGGTGAAATTGTATTTGATTTTTATGATAAATTAAAATCAGTATCAAAAGGATACGCATCTTTTGATTATACCCCTATTAAATATCGACCTGCAACTCTAGCAAAACTGGACATACTATTAAACGGAGATATTGTTGACTCATTATCTGCACTTGTTCATAAAACTAATTCTTATACACTAGGAAAAAAACTGTGTTCTAAGTTAAAAGAGTTAATCCCTAGACAGCAATTTGATATTGCTATTCAGTCGGCAATTGGGTCAAAAATTATTTCTAGAGAAACAGTTAAGGCTTTAAGAAAAGACGTTACTGCAAAATGTTATGGGGGAGATATTACAAGAAAAAGAAAACTTCTTGAAAAACAAAAAAAGGGTAAGAAAAGAATGAAGCAGGTTGGAAATGTTGAAATTCCACAAACTGCATTTTTATCTGTTTTAAAACTTAATGACTAATATGGGAAGAGCATTTGAATTTAGAAAAACAAGAAAATTAAAGAGATGGTCTCAAATGTCAAAAGCATTTACTCGAATTGGAAAAGATATTGTTATTGCTGTAAAAGAAGGAGGTGCAGATCCGCAAACTAATTCCAAATTAAGACAAGTAATGCAAAATGCTAAGACAGCTAATATGCCAAAAGAAAATGTTTTAAGAGCTATAAAAAAGGCCAGTGATAAGGACACTAAAAACTATGAAGAAATAACATTAGAAGGTTATGCTCCACATGGAATTGCTATTTTTATAGACTGTGCAACAGATAATAATAATCGTACTGTTGCAGATGTAAGATCATATTTTAATAAATGTAATGGTAGTTTAGGAAAAAATGGTTCATTAGAATTTATTTTTGAAAGAAAAGGTATTTTTATATTAAATTCTCAAAAGCTAGAAATTTCTCTTGATGATTTGGAAATGGATCTTATTGACTATGGTCTTGAAGATTTACATGTTGACCAAAATGAAGTTTTTATTTACAGTGCTTTTTCTGATTTTAATATTATTTCATCTAGATTAGAAACACTAAATGTTGAAATATTAAAAACTGAAATACGAAGGATTCCAAAAGCCACTAAAACAATATCTTTAGATCAAGCTAAAGACGTCTTTAAATTATTAGATTTGTTGGAAGAAAACGATGATGTTCAACAAGTTGCTCATGATATTACAATGACAAACGAAATATTAACTATATAATAAATTATCAATGAACATACTTATACTTGGCTCTGGAGGAAGAGAGCATGCAATAGGATGGAAAATATCAAATAGTAGTTCTTGTAACAAAATTTTCTTTGCTCCTGGAAATGCAGGAACAAAAAATATTGGCTCGAATATTAAACTTAACATACTTGATTTCAACTCAATCAAAAAATTTGTTTTAAAAGAACAAATAACTTTAGTTGTTGTTGGTCCAGAAGACCCACTAGTTAATGGCATTTCAGATTTTTTTAGTTCTGATCCTGAGTTGGAAAATGTTCTTTTAATTGGCCCTTCTAAAAAAGGAGCAAAACTAGAAGGGAGTAAAGATTATGCTAAAGAATTTATGTCCCGATATAATATACCTACAGCTCAACACAAAACATTTGACAAGCTTTCTTTGAAATCTGGATATAAGTTTTTAGAATCTTTGACGCCTCCATATGTATTAAAAGCCGATGGCTTAGCTGCAGGAAAAGGTGTCGTAATTTGTGAAAATTTAAATGATGCTAAAAAAGAATTATTTGAAATGCTCACAAATGCGAAGTTTGGAGAGGCTTCAAAAAAAGTAGTAATTGAAGAATTTTTAGACGGAACTGAGTTATCTGTATTTATAATTACTGATGGAAAGTCTTATAAAATTTTACCTTCTGCTAAAGACTACAAACAAATAGGAGAGGGTAATACAGGATTAAATACAGGAGGTATGGGGGCTATCTCCCCTGTTAATTTTGCAGATAGATTTTATATGGAAAAAGTGGAAAGAGAAATAATTAAACCAACAATGCTTGGTCTTAAATCAGAAAACATAGAATATAAAGGTTTTTTGTTTTTCGGACTAATTAATGTAAACGGAGAACCAAAAGTCATCGAATATAATGTTCGTATGGGGGACCCGGAAACAGAAGTTGTTATTCCAAGAATTCAATCAGATTTTCTAAATTTACTTAATAGTATAGGTAATGATACTTTCAGTGAAGTAGACCTAGTTATTTCTGAAAATATTGCAACAACAATTATGCTTGTTTCAGGAGGATATCCAAAAAAATATAAAAAAGGGGTGTTAATTTCTGGCTTAGATCTAACAGAAGACTGTATTATTTTCCATGCGGGAACAAAAGTAAATGAGCATGGTCAGATTATTACCAATGGTGGAAGAGTGCTTAGTGTGACTACATACGGTAAGGACAAAGAAAATGCACTAAAAAAAGCATACAACAATATTGAGAAAATCAATTACAAAAACATGTATTTCCGAAAAGATATTGGGTTTGATTTATAAAGGAGCATGCTCTTCATTATTTCTTTTATGCCTAAACATTATGATGGTCCAAACAACTAAAAAAATAAATATAATACCAATGTATATATAATTCATTTTGTTACCAATAAAATCAATAATGTTAAAGGACAATCCAAAAATATCTCCTAATGTAGTCCAAAATTTAGTCATCATTTTTAATTTGTTTTTTGCTTCAAATTTAAACTTTTTTTAAAAACTATGATTCTCCAACATTTAATAAATCCAAAGCCAAAAATAATTGTTTTTTTTACAGTATTGTGCTTTTTATTTTTTTGCTTACCAATAGGTGAATCTCTTATAAATAACAGTGACTTACAAAATCTGACAAAAAATTTAATAACTTTAATCACATGTGGTAGTATTATTTATTTTAATGCTTTGGGACTTAATAATTTAATCTATGAAAAGAATATTATAAAAAAAGACAGTATTGTTTTAGCTTGTTGCTATGTTCTTTTAAGCGCCCCATACGATAATTCTCTAGCAAATTTAATTATCAATTTTTCTCTCCTTTTCTTTGTTAATTATTTGTTTTCAAGTTATCAAAAAGATTTTCCATTATCTAATTTTTTTAACGCAACATTTATTATCTCTTGCATATCATTATTTCATTCAAACATTTTAATTTTATTAATATTAATTTTGATTTGCGGGGTTAATTTTGAAAATCTTAAATCCCGATCTGTTTTTATTTCATTTTTAGGTTTTATTATTCCTTATCTGTTTTATTATGTTTGGTGTTTTATGACAGACTCAGTGTTTAAAGGACCTACATTTAATGCATTTAATCCACCTTCATCGAATAGTCTAAATAATATTTCTTTAGCCACTTTGTTTTGGATTGTAACTGTTTGTGCTATTTCTTTAATTTCTTTGCTTGAAGTTTTTAAATGGCTATACAAAAAGAGTATCCGATCTAGAAAATCATTAATTATTATTGTTTTTTATTTTTTATTTAGTTGTATACTTTTTCTTTTAGGTGATAAGCATGATTATTATTTTTTAATAACGCCTCTTAGTATAATTTTTAGCAACTACTTTATTCATTCAAAATTCAGAAAAACAGCAAATGTTTTGTTTTATTTATTTCTTTTATCTTCTATAATTTGTAAGTACTATATTATATAATTATGTAAATTTGTATCACAATATGAAAAGATGAAATTTGGTGTAGTAATATTTCCTGGTTCTAACTGTGACATGGATATTTTTTATGTACTAAAAAATATATTGAAACAAAATGTTGTTAAATTGTGGCATAAAGAAACCGATTTGCAAGGTGTTGACTTTATTGTAATACCCGGAGGATTTTCTTATGGAGATTACTTGCGTTCTGGAGCTATTGCAAAGTTTTCCCCTATTATGAATCAAATCATTGGATTTGCAAATTCAGGAGGGTACGTCTTAGGGATTTGTAATGGCTTTCAAATTTTAACTGAATCACAACTTTTACCGGGTGCACTACTTCATAACACATCACATAAATTTATCTGTAAAAATATTTACCTAAAGGTTTCCAGTTCAAATACATTAATAACGAATTTATATTCAACCGACCCTATTAAAATTCCAATTGCTCATGGTGAAGGAAGGTATTATGCTAACCAAAAAACAATTAATGAGTTAGTTGAAAATGATCAAATTTTATTTAACTATTGCGATCAGAAAGGATATATTACAGAAGAGTCAAATCCTAATGGATCAATATTAAATATAGCTGGTATATGCAACATTGAAAGAAATGTTTTTGGCATGATGCCACATCCAGAAAGAGCATCTGATGCGGAATTAAATAATCAAGATGGAAAGATACTATTTAATAGTATTATAACTAATTTTATTTAATTAAATACGTTATACAAGTATCTTTCTATACACAAATTTTAATTAAAATTCTTCAAACAATTTCTTTTTTTTTTTAACAATTAAAGTTGATAAATATTTTAGTTTTTTTTTAACTCAAAATTGGACATTTAAATTATAAATTAAATATTTGTGCTGTTGTTTTCAATCGATTTTCTAATATTATTAACGAAGTCGTTTTTTAACACTTTTTATTATTAGGAAAACCCAACTTTGTTAATTAAAACTGTTTTTTGTTAGCATTTGATTGTTGAAAAAGATTTAAGCGGTATTGCCTGATAGTCTTGTTTAGTTGTAAATTAGTTTTTTTAATTATACTTTAAATTTTTAAATATGCAGATTCAAGAAATTTTTAAAAGAAACCATACCAAAAGACCTTTTCAAATTGAAAAGATTTCAGAGGCTATTCTCAAAGCTATGATATCTGTCAAAAATGGAAATCCAAATGATGCTAAAAATATTGCTCAACAAGTTTACAATGATTTATTAAAGAGAAAAAGAGATATTCCTAATTACGTGCCAAATGTAGAGGAAATTCAAGATTTAGTTGAACAGAACTTAATGACAAGCAAGTTTTTAAATGTTGCTAAAGCGTATATCTTATATAGAAACATACAAGCGAAAAAAAGACAAAGAAATATATTCGAACGAAAAATGTCCCTAAAACCCTTTGAATACCCAGAGCTTTATGAATATGTTCCCGCAATTAGACATTCCTACTGGATTCATACAGAGTTTAATTTTACAAGTGACATACAAGACTTTAAAACTCACCTTTCAGACATAGAAAGAAGTGCAATTAAAAACGCCATGCTAGCTATTTCGCAAATCGAAGTAGCAGTAAAAAGTTTTTGGGGTGATATTTACCATAAAATACCTAAACCAGAAGTTGGTGCTGTTGGCTCTACTTTTGCTGAAAGCGAAGTTCGGCATACAGACGCATATTCTCATCTTTTAGAAATTTTAGGATTAAATAGTGAATTTGAAAACTTGAAAAAAAATCCTGTCATAATGAAACGAGTTAGATATCTTGATGCTGCTCTAAATAATTCAAAAAGTGAAAACGACAGAGAATATTCAGAATCTATCCTTTTATTTTCATTATTCATTGAACACGTATCATTGTTTTCGCAGTTCTTAATAATTATGGCTTTTAACAAACACAAAAACATGTTAAAAGGTATTTCTAATGTCGTAGAAGCAACCTCCAAAGAGGAACAAATTCATGGAGACTTTGGTATAGATCTAATCAAAATAATTAGAAACGAAAATCCAGAATGGTTCGATATTAAATATGATTTTAAAATACAAAACATGTGTAAATCTGCATATGAAGCAGAAAGCGCGATTATTGACTGGATTTTTGAAAAAGGAGAGTTAGATTTTCTTCCAAAGAATCAAATTAAAGAATTTATAAAAGATCGCTTTAACAGATCACTTGAAAGTATTGGTGTCAAAAAAATCTTTGAAACAGAACAGGAACTACTTAATGAAACAGAATGGTTTAATGATGAAATTATAGGAACAAAACACGTCGACTTTTTTGTTAAAAGATCAATTAATTATAGTAAAAAAACACAAAGTATAACTGCTGAAGATTTATTTTAAGATATGCACAAAACAGAAGAAAACACAAACGCAAAAATAAGAAGAGAAAAAAAATCTTCAAACTATGATTATTTATTAAACGCAAGACAAAATGCAACTGATAGTTCAAAAACAAAAGAAACTGGATTTGAATGGTTAACAGAGCATAGCAGGAATTTTCTAGCTGCAGGCTATGTTCCTCAAGGAATAACTCCTGAAACTAGAATAAAAGAAATCTCCGATAGAGCTGAAAAAATTTTAGGAATCAAGGGTTTTAGCGATAAGTTTTTTAACTACATGAAGCGAGGATTTTTTTCGTTATCATCTCCTGTTTGGTCTAATTTTGGAAAAAAAAGAGGTTTGCCAATTAGTTGTTTTGGGTCTAACATTGCTGATGATATGGGGAATATTTTGTATACTCAATCTGAAGTAGGAATGATGTCAAAGTTAGGTGGTGGGACATCTGGATATTTTGGAAATATTAGACATAGAGGAGCCAGCGTTAAAAACAATGGAGAGGCTTCCGGGTCAGTTCACATTATGCAGTTGTTTGAAACAATGGTTGATGTTGTGAGTCAAGGATCTGTTCGCAGAGGAAGATTCTCCCCTTATTTACCTGTTGAACACAGTGATATATCTGAGTTTTTAGATATTGGAACAGAAGGAAATCCAATTCAAGAATTAACTCATGGTGTTTCTGTAACTAATGATTGGCTTCAAAAAATGATAGATGGAGACGTAGAGAAGCGTACTATTTGGGCAAAAGTTCTTCAAAGAAGAGGAGAGATAGGCTACCCATACATATTTTTTAAAGATAATGCAAATAACGGAGCTCCAGAAGTCTATAAAAAAAATAATTACAGTATAAACGCTAGTAATCTTTGCACAGAGATCATGCTTCCTTCTAATGATGATTGGTCATTTGTTTGTTGTCTTTCTTCACTAAATGTTTTACACTATGATAAGTGGAAGGATACTGATGCTGTAGAAACTATGATTTTTTTTCTAGATGCAGTTATTACTGAATTTGTAGAAAAATTAGAGGTTTATAAAGACTCCTCTGAGCTTGACGACCAACAAACATTTATGTTCATGCGAAGAGCATACAATTTTGCCAAACAACACAGAGCCTTAGGTCTTGGTGTTTTAGGTTGGCATTCATTGCTACAATCAAAAATGTTTTCTTTTAATAGTCAAGAGGCCTACAATCTTAACACTGAAATATTTAAACTTATTAAAACTAAGTCGTATAGTGCTTCTGAAGAGTTAGCAAAAATGTTTGGAGAGCCAAAAGTTCTAAAAGGAGTTGGAAGAAGAAACACTACACTAAATGCGATTGCTCCTACTACTTCATCAGCTTTCATTCTTGGTCAGGTTTCTCAAGGCATAGAACCAATCTGGTCAAACATTTATGTTAAAGATATTGCCAAAACAAAATGTACAATTAAAAATCCTTTTTTAGTTAAGCTACTAGAAAAAAAGGGGAAAAACAATTCAACTGTTTGGAAAAGCATTAGAGATAGAGATGGATCTGTTCAACATCTGGATTTTATGACTGATGAAGAAAAAGATGTTTTCAAAACATACGCTGAGATTGATCAAATGGATATTATTTATCAGGCCGCAAACCGACAAAACTATGTTGATCAAGGTCAATCTGTAAATCTTATGATTCATCCAAGTATGCCTACAAAAGAGATAAATAAAATATATATCTCTGCTTGGAAGCTAGGATTAAAATCATTATATTATCAACACAGCATGAACGCAGCACAACAATTCAAACAAAAGAAAGAGTGTGCATCATGTGAAGCGTAAATACAATCAAAAATAATTAGTTGCCTGCAAAACTTTCAGGTTTTTTATCTTTGCTTAATGAAGGTATATTTTTACATTATTTTTTTACTTTTTTCCAGTTGTGCACAAGTAATATCTCCGTCAGGAGGAAAGAAAGATATTGATAAGCCTACATTAATAAATACTTCTTTATCACAAAAAGAAAATGAATTAATCTTATCTTTTAGTTTTGATGAATATATTCAACTAAATAACTGGCAGGAAAATTTTTATGTTTCTCCTCCATTAAAAAAAGGTTTTAAAAAAAGTATCAGGGGAAAAACTGTATTTCTGAGCATTGAAGATACAATTAATAAAAACTTAACTTATAATATTTCTCTTAATAACTGCATAAAAGACATAAATGAAGGTAATGTTTTAGATAGTTTAACATACAATTTAAACTTAGAAAAAAATAAAGACACAACATCTTTATCGGGTAGATTAGTTGATGCATATAGTTTTAATCCTGTTGAAAAAGGCTGGATTATGTTGTTTAAAAATACAATTAATGACTCTCTAATCTTTAAAACAACTCCTAACTATGTTTCAAAAACAAATGGTGATGGGCAATACAACTTTCCAAATTTAAAATTTGGAGAAGAGTATAAACTTGTAGCAACTACTAATTTAGATTTTATTTACACCCAAGACGATAATATTGCTTTTCATTGTAAAAGTGTAATTGCTGGTCAAGATAGTTTTATTAATATGTTTAGTTTTTATCAAAGTGAAAGTAATATTGATAGTATTAATGATAATATTTCAGCAGAAAATGATTCAATTATTTCCGATAGCATAAACAATAATGTTGACGATCTAGGAAACTTATATATTGTGTCAGAATATAGTAAATCATGTATATTTGAACTTAGCAAAGAAGATGAGTCGCCGTTAAAATATACATTTGCTTCCTCCCCATATGTTTTGAAAAATATTCCATCTGGAGAATATAGTCTAAAATGTGTAATCGATAAAAATAATGATCAAAAGTGGAATACGGGTAGTTGGGAGAAAAAAAAACAACCAGAACCAGTAAAAATATACCCTTCAAAAATTATTATTCGTAAAAATTGGGACCTGGAAATTGATTTTCAAATTATAGAACTATAAACTCGTCCCTATCCTTTAAAAAGTTAAGCTTTTTTCGTTGTTTAGTGATAGAATCTTTATTAAGAATTATAGTTTCAACTTTTTCTTTAGTTTCTCCAGCATAAAAAATTTTATTACCAAAATTATCATACACTGCGGAATGACCATTGTATTCAATTTGATCATTTGGTTCACTTGTTCGATTTAAACCAATTGTTATACATTGGTTTTCTATAGATCTAGCCTTTAGCAAAGTATCCCAAGCATGAATTCTTTTACTAGGCCAATTAGCTAAAAAAATTAAAAGGTCATAGTCTACATTATTACGACTAAAAACAGGAAATCTTAAATCATAACATATAAGGGGGCATATCTTCCATCCATTTTCATTAACTATTAAACGTTCTTTACCTGCATTCAAGTATTTATCTTCATTCATTAATGAAAATAAATGTCTTTTATCATATTTAAATATTTTTTCATTTTTAGAAACCCAAATAAGCCTATTATAAACCTTATTATTCTCTATTATCATTAATGTTCCAGCAATAGCACACTGCTTTCTTCTAACAATATTTTTCATCCATTTAATTGTCTTTCCATTCATAGACTCTGCTAGATGAGCAGACTGAACACAAAAACCTGTATTAAACATTTCAGGAAGCAAAATAATATCTGTAGACTTTATTTGGTTTATTAATGAAAAAAAAATTGATAAGTTAGTTTCTTTTTTTTCTAATATAATTGGTGCTTGTATTAAAGATACTGATAGTTTATTTTTCATTTAACAAACATAAAAAAAAGAGCCCGAGTAAAATACTCGGGCTCCTT
>CEUK01031871.1_pt1 | contig 14316 bp, 7 predicted proteins | sample 356451 | NCBI WGS metagenome assembly CEUK01 (sample SAMEA2622843, study PRJEB7988) | marine metagenome | isolation source: saline water (ENVO:00002010), including
TAAAGAAGGGGATGCTTGTAAGGTCTTAGTGCCTACTAGTAGTATTGGGACTGCTTGGCGGTCGATTAATTATAATGATCAAGCATGGTCAGACGCGACAACTGGTATCGGATATGAGCGTTCAAGTGGGTATGAAAACTTGATAGGTGCTGGTGGCGATATTGAAGGAGAAACTTATGATATAAACTCTACTGCATACATAAGAATTCCATTTTCAATTGATTCTCTGGAAGGGTTATCGTCTCTAACCTTTCGTATGAAATATGACGATGGATTTATTGCATATATTAATGGGGTGGAAATAGCTTCAGGAAATAAGCCGTCATCTCCTGCCTGGAACTCGGACGCAAGTACTGACCATCCTGACAGTCAGGCGATATCATTTGTAGATACAGATCTTTCTACACAAGCCTTGGGCTTATTAAAGACAGGTAATAACTTATTAGCGATTCATTCGATGAATGGAGATACAAGAAGTTCTGATCTTCTGGCCCTTCCTCGTCTCGAAGCTCAATTCATCATTCAACCTGATGAGGAAGAGGAGCCAGTGCCTCCAGAATTCGCATACTTTCAAATTCCAACCCCTCAAAAGAACAATGGTTCCGAATCAGGGTTGCCTGCCAGCAAGGTTATGATTTCTCAACCTGGAAGAGGTTTCTCAGGAAGCTTAAATGTTAGTTTGTCGACGAATTCAGCGGAGGCGGAAATTCGGTATACGACTAATGGATCTTTACCAACAGAGACTTCTTCCATTTATAATGGCGAAGCAATTAATATTCAGAGTTCGACATTACTTCGAGCCCGTGCATTTGAGGAAGAATTGACCCCTGGGCCGGTGGCAGAGGAGGGTTATATTAGGCTTTCAACGGATGCTCAAAATTTTAGTTCTAATCTTCCTGTTGTTATTATGGAAAGGTTTTCAAATGGAGGTACAACTGCAGCCAATGGCAAAACATTTACGTTTTTTGCCTTTTTCGAACCTGATCCACAAACTGGTCGAACTCAACTTAATAAGCCTTACTCGCTGGGAACACGAGGAGGATGGAAGGTGCGAGGCTCCTCATCTTCAGGCTTCAGTAAAAAAGCATATTCTATTGAAGCTTGGAACGAATTAAATCGAAATAAGAATATCTCACCTTTAGGGCTTCCAGAAGAATCAGATTTTATTCTCAACGCACGGTCAGTATACGATCGTAGTTTGATGAGAAATGCTTTTATCTATGAACTAAGTAATCAGGTTGGAAGATATGCAGTCAGAACAAAGTTTGTGGAACTCTTCAAAGATGATAATGGAGGCTCATTAAGTTATCGTAATGATTATGATGGTGTTTACACTTTCATGGAGAAAATTTCCCGTGACAAAGAGCGTGTCGATATAGAAAGAGTGACTGAAAATGTAAATGAGGAGCCAGAAATTACAGGAGGATACATCCTTAAAGTCGACCGTTTAGATCCAGGTGATTCTGGATTAAGAGCGGGAGGGCAAACGTTGGGCTGGGTATATCCCAAAGAAGATGATGTTAGTAATGATCAAATTAATTGGGTCCGAAACTATATCAATGAGATGAGTTCTGCTCTGAGTACTTCTGAATATGAGGAATACATTGATACACTATCTTGGGTAGATCACCATCTGCTCAATATTTTAACTTTGAACGCAGACGCGCTTAGACTCTCGACGTTTTTTCATAAAAAAAGAAATAAAAAACTCGAGTATGGTCCAATATGGGACTTCGACCGATCCATGGAATCAACTGATGGACGTGATAATAATCCTTCAACCTGGTCTGGAGGAACTGCCTATTTTACTTTTCCTTGGTGGGGATCATTGTTTGATAACGAAAATTTCTGGCAGGCTTATATAGACAGATATTTTGAACTTAGAGAAGGCCCATTTGCCACATTAAACGTCAATTCAATCATCGACCGGATGGCGTCCGATCTTAATGAGGCTCAGGCGAGGAATTTTAGAAGATGGTCAGATCAGCCTAGGTTTGGAGGTTATCAGGGCGAAGTTGATCATTTGAAAGAATGGTTAGGAACTCGTCTTGATTGGATGGACAGACAATTTTCACCTAAACCAATAACTAATAAAATTGCAGGATCTTATCCCGCAGGTACAACAATTTCACTAAGTGCAAGTCTTTCTGGGAGTCAGAACATTTATTATACTCTGGATGGAACTGACCCTCGCCCGCCTGATGAGTCTGGACCTTTGAATGGAACTACGATTGTTGATGAAGATGTTTCTGTTCGAGCATTTGTGCCGAACTCTAATATTAGTTCATCGTGGTATAGGGATTTAAACTTTAATGATAGCTCTTGGATACTTGGTACTAATGGGGTCGGGTACGAAAGAAGTAATGGTTATGATCCATATATAAATATTGATGTTGATGATGAGATGAGTGGAAGAACATCATGTTATATCAGGTTAAAGTTTAATCTAACTCAGGCCGATATTGAGAAGTGGAATTTCATGATTCTCCAAATGCGATATGATGATGGTTTTGTTGCCTACTTGAATGGAACGCGTATTGCGGCCGCTCAGGCTCCAGGAAATCTCACATGGAATTCATCAGCCACGCAGACTCATGATGACGGATCGGCGACAATATTTCAAAAATTTGATACTAGTAATTTTATTAATCAACTCAAGCCAGGGCAAAACCTTTTGGCTATTCACGCGCTAAATGAAAGTACCTCGAGTAGTGATTTTTTGAATCAAGTCAAACTCGTTACTGGATTCGATGAGGATGCCGGCGAAGGGGGTACTAATGGAGTCAAATATAATGGACCCATTACGTTACAAAAGACTGCACGAATTTTTGCCAGGGTATTCGACACTCGTGGTGGAAACTCTACTAGCTCAGGACAGACGCCAGTCGGCACTGGCTGGAGTGCACCTTTAAAAGTCGAATATCTGGTTAATGAGGATCCAGCTTCTGCATCTAATTTAAAGATTACGGAAATAATGTACGATCCTTATGATTTTGCAGGTTCTGAAAATAATAATACTTTTGAATGGCTTGAGCTCCAAAATACCTCATCAAAACCAATATCACTTTCAGGCGTAAGTTTTCTTAAAGGTATCAAATTTACTTTTCCAGGATTAACACTCGAACCCGGACAGCGCACATTGATTGTGGGGGACCTTGAAGAATTTGAAAAAATATACGGTGAAGGTCAAAATTATGTGGTGGCAGGACAATTCTCCGGAGCCCTTGACAATGCTGGTGAGGAAATACAATTAATTGCTGCTAGCGGCGAAATTATTCAGACAATTTCTTATTCTAATAAAATTGCAGATCGGGGATATTCTCTGGTTCATGGAGTTGATGGATGGCGGCAGAGCAGATCGCTTTTAGGTTCTCCTGGTATTAAAGAGCCCACTCAGATTGATGTACCCAGTGTTTTTGTTAATGAAGTACTGAGTAATTCTGAACCTCCTCAAGTGGACATAATCGAATTATTTAATCCTAAACCTTTTGCGGTGAATATTTCAGGTTGGCTATTAACCGATGATCTTCGTAATGAGTCTAAATTTAAGATACCTGATGGGACCCAAATACCTGCTGAGGGTTATTTTACTTTTAATGAAAATGACATTGAAATTTTTGCGTTAGACTCATACGGAGAAGAGATCTTTCTAATTGCTAATGATTCTAATGAACAAAGGCTGGGTTATATTAATGGATTTAATTTTGGAGACTCTGCAGCAGGAGTTTCGATAGGTAGACACGTAACTTCAGATGGAAAGATCCGATATGAACCTATGTCTAATCAGACTTTTGGTTCAGAAAATGCCAGCCCGGTATCAGGTCCTCTTGTGATTACTGAGCTAATGTATCACCCCAAAGATGATAACGTAGAATTCATCGAGATTAAAAATATAGGGTCGGTGCCTGTTGATCTTCTAGGTACTGAGATAAGCGGAATAGATTATCGGTTTGATGCCCCAGAATCCAATCTAGTTGCTGGGGGTATTCTTTTGGTTGTTAAAGATGATCCAGCTAATTTTCGAAATAATTACAATGTACCTGAAGAGGTGAAAATATATGGTCCTTTTCTAGGCTCTTTGGATAATGGAGGTGAACGGATTAGGATAAGGATAACAGAACCATCGACGATAAACGATGAACCTGACTTAAAGGTTTCTATAGATATCGCTGAATATTCTGATAGGGATCCATGGCCAATTTCTGCTGATGGTTTTGGAGATTCACTGCATAGAAAATATCCCATTAGATATGCAGGTGACCCAAGGAATTGGAAAGCGGCTGCTCCTTCCCCAGGAATTATTAAAGATGAAGAATTTGACTGGAGAGAATTATTTTTTAATCCAGAGGAAATTGCTAATGACTCATTATCAGGCCCCTTCGCTGATGCCGATAAGGATGGGGCTGTGAATATTCTTGAATACTTGCTGGGCAGTCACCCCAGAAAATTTAATTCAAGAATATTTGAGCGTTTTAGTAGAGCGGAAAGTGCTGACGGGAACGGTTCGTTCAACCTTAAATTTAAGCGGTTAGAAAACACCTTAGACTATAAAATAATTATTGAGACTTCGACCGATTTAGAGAATTGGACTTCGTCTGATGATCAATTAAGTCTTAAGGAAGAATCGGATAATGGGGACGGGACTTTGACTTTAACCTATTCAATTTCTGGATCTGTAGATTCAAAAAAAGTTTTCTTCCGGCTAAGAGTTGTAGAATTACTCTAAGGTTTTTTTAAAACTAATGACTGAAAAAAGAAGTATTTAATTATTTATCAGCCTGAGTTAGTGGTTTTGCTATAAGTATTTTGCGGCTGATTGATTAGCATTAATTGGCTTAATTAATGCTTTAAAATTTAACAATAATAATCTTTTAACAATCCTCGAAGTTTCTTATTACTGAGACTATGAATTTAGCCCAGTCCTTGAAATTGCTTTATATCTTAGACTAAGCCAAAAATTAATTTTGTATTACAGTATGGAGGCGATTAGAGCTGAGTTGATATCAAAAAGTTTTGGAGATGTCCAAGCTCTCAACAATGTAAGCATTGGCATTAATAAAGGTGAGTTGTTTTTTCTTTTGGGAGGTAGTGGTTGCGGCAAAACAACTCTTCTAAGGTGTATTGCAGGATTAGAAAGTCCTGATCAAGGTCGTATTTATTTCAGTGAAAAAGACATTACTGATTTGCCAACACATAAAAGGGAAGCGGCTATGGTTTTTCAAAGCTATGCTCTCTGGCCCCATATGAGTGTTGGGCAAAATATAGCATTTGGCTTGGAGGAACGTAAACTGCCTCGAAATGAAATTTCTGATAGAGTAAGTGAGGCACTCGAGATGGTGAAAATGCCAGGATTTGAAAATCGAGCAATTGATCAAATGTCTGGAGGTCAGCAGCAGAGAGTTTCGCTGGCTCGGGCTCTCGTTGTCAAACCCAAGTGTCTGTTACTTGATGAGCCTCTTTCTAATCTTGATGCCCAATTACGTTTGGAAATGCGTTCCGAAATCCGTCGTATTGTCAAAGAGAACGGGCTCACCGGTATCTATGTTACACACGACCAGTCAGAAGCTTTATCAATGGCGGATCGTTTGGCTGTAATGGATAATGGCGAAGTTCAACAAATAGGTTCTCCAGAAGAGGTTTATCGTATGCCAAAAAATACCTATGTGGCATCTTTTATCGGTGAGACTAATCTTATTTCTGCACATGCAAAGAGTGATGCAGAAAAAAATTCGATACTCGTTGATACCATAGCTGGTCAATTTTTCGGTCGTCTTAGTTTAGAGGGTTGGAAGCCATTAACCGGGGAGTCAGTTACTGCATCAATACGACCGGAGGCCATTAAGATAATAAAAGCCCCTAATGACCCTCAAGGCCATATAACGGAAACAACATATTTAGGTGAGACTATTCAGTACAAAGTCGCGATGGCTGACGATACCGAGATTCAAGTTTCAGAAATGAACCCGCGCCAAGTTCTGGAGAGAGGGCAAGGCGTGGTTCTTGAAATTCAACCTGAAGACGTGATCATTCTAAAGGATTAAATCTAACGGAAAATACGAGAGAGTTTATGAAGGTCCTATACAAGATCCTGCTGATTATAACTCCTCTGGCTATTGTGGTTGCGGCTCCTCTTGTCCTGCGTGACGATGAGACAGAAGGAGCGAATGAGGCGGACATGCGTCTTGATGTAATCACTCCTCATACTGAAACTTTAAGGCGCGAATTTGGTGAAGCTTTCTCTCAGTACTGGCAGAAAAAAACCGGTAAGAGTGTTTACGTTAACTTTCTTGTTCCGGGTGGAACTTCAGAGTGTGTGAGAGTAATTAATAATGGTTTTGAAGCTTCAATTGAGAGGGGTGAAAATGGTTGTAATGCTGATGTTTTTTTTGGAGGAGGTGCTTATGATTATAAAAAATTAGCCAAGCTCGAACGATTTGAAAAGCTACGTATTTTTGATACGCAGCCAGAACTTTTTAAAGAAGGGGGCATTCCACAAAATTTAGGAGGAGAAACATTTTACGATGCTAATCTCACATGGATTGGATCAGTTTTATCAAGTTTTGGGATATGTTATAATGTTGATCTGCTTGAAGAGAGAGGGCTCAGTATACCAACGAGTTGGGATGATTTGGGTGATCCAGGTTATGTTCGAGGCATTGCTTTAGCTGATACCACAAAAAGTTCTTCTGTGACAAAGGCACTAGAGATGCTTGTGCAGCAGAAAATTCAAAATGAATTATTAAATGATGTCTCTGGGAAGAGTAAGAAAGAACTAATAAAGCTAGGTTGGGCCAAAAGTTTACGCCTTATTCAAAGAATTGGAGCTAATGCTAGGTACTTTACAGATAGTTCCTCTAAAATTCCAAGAGATGTAGCACAGGGTAACGCAATCGCTGGCATGTGTGTTGATTTTTATGGTCGGACGACTGCAGAGTCACTTAAGAAGCAGGATGGATTATCAAGAGTGGGTTATGTCATGCCTCCTGGAGGTAGCTCAATAAGTGTTGACCCTATCGCTGTTTTGAAAGGTGCTCCTCACTTGGATTTGGCTCATTCATTTGTTGAATTTGTCCTATCTAAGGAAGGTCAAATGATTTGGGCAGCTGCACCGGGTAGTCATCCCGGTCCAAAGTACAGGGCTCTTCGCCGTTTGCCTGTTCGTCCTGATCTTTATCAAGGAGAAACTCTTGGACTAATGATTGACGGTTCGGAAATGCCCTTCGAACAGGCCAAAAAATTTAGCTATGACGGATCCTTAACCGGTCATCTATTTACACCGCTGAGGATTATTGTTAGGGTAATGTGTATTGATGCTCATGATGAGATGAAAGAGGCATGGGAGGCTCTGATAGACTCAGGATTTCCACCACAAGCGACTGAAAAATTTCATGATATTAGTCTAGTGTCCTATGAATTGGCTGGAACTTCCATTAAGTCCACCCTTAAAAAAAGTAAAGTAGATGCGGTTAAGTTGATGAATGAACTCGGTTCATTCTTTAGAAAAAACTACAAAGAGGCGAAACAACTAGCAGAGGAGGGAAAATGAGAAAGAGTAACGCCGTTATTCTCACTACAATAGTGACGATCTTCTTTGGAGTGTTTTTTCTTTTTCCTGTTCTAATGGTTATTGGAGAGGCTTTTGTTGATAAGGATGGAGGATTTACTTTCGACTATTTGGCTCAAATTTTTGTTAATCCAATTTACCTCGAAGGTTTATGGAATGCACTTATTTTTGGAGTCACTAGTACATTCGTTGCCCTGCTAATTGCTTTTCCATTGGCAGTACTAAATCATCGATACCAATTTCCCTTTAAGATCGCTTTATCTTCATTGATTTTAATTCCTCTGGTGTTGCCTCCATTTGTTGGTGCTGTTGGTGTAAAACAGATGCTCGGGGTCACAGGTTCGCTTAATGCTTTTCTTGAAAAAATTGGTTTAATGGATCCTTCTGCTCCTATTGATTGGCTGGGTGAAGGTAGATTTTGGGGGATTGTGATCATGAATGCACTGCACCTTTATCCCATTCTTTATATGAATATTGCAGCATCATTGGCTCACTTGGATCCTGCTATGGAAGAAGCGGCTCAAAATTTAGGCTGTTCTCCGTGGAGGAGGCTTCGGCGAATCACCATTCCACTTAGCATGCCTGGAATTTTTGCTGGTGGAGCTATTGTTTTTATTTGGTCTTTTACAGAGTTGGGCGTTCCACTAGTTTTTGATTATTCTCGCGTGGCTCCAGTGCAGATCTATGATGGACTTAAGGATCTTGATAGTAATCCTTTCCCTTATGCTCTAGTTGCTGTAATGCTAGTCATATCTTCTGCAGTTTTTTTAATATCGAAGGCTTTTCTTGGGCGTTCTAAGCTTGGAGCTGCTCCTAGGCCAAAAGGTATTCAAACTGAAAAGTTGTTAACTGGTTTAAAAGGTTGGTCCTTAAGTTTTTTATTTTTAGGAACTTTTTTGATAGCTTCGTTGCCGCACTTGGGAGTAGTTTTACTTTCGACTTCTACTGACTGGTATGGAACAATATTGCCTGAGCAGTTAACTGCATCCCATTACCAAGAAGCACTGGGCCATCCATTGGTAGTTCCATCAATTCAAAATAGTCTTCTGTATGCGTCTGGGGCAATGTTATTGGATTTGATTATAGGACTTGCTATTGCTTGGGTTATTGTTCGTAGCACGATTCGTGGGCGTGCTCTTCTAGATGCTCTTGTCATGTTGCCGCTAGCCGTACCGGGACTTGTTCTTGCTTTTGGGTATTTGGCTCTTTCTCAGGAGGGGCGTTCGTTTTCATTTTTGATTGGAGATAACGGCAATCCACTATTCCTACTGATTATCGCTTATGCGGTTAGACGACTGCCTTATGTGGTTAGAGCTGCGGTTGCGGGTTTGCAGCAAAGTAATGTGACTTTGGAAGAAGCAGCAAAAAGCTTGGGTGCTTCTCCGACAAGAATGATGAGGCGAATAGCTTTGCCTTTGCTGTCTGCCAATTTATTGGCTGGTGGTATTTTGGCCTTCGCATTCGCAATGCTGGAAGTTAGTGACAGCTTAATTCTCGCTCAACAAGCTGAGCATTATCCAATTACTAAGGCAATTTATGCATTATTAAATACACTAGGCAATGGATATGAACTTGCATCGGCTCTTGGGGTGTGGGCAATGGTTTTTCTTGGTATATCAATAATAGGTGCTGTTCTTCTTGCCGGTAAACGTGGTGGCCTTTTCCGAATGTGATTTCTTAGTCGATATATTAAATTTTGGTCTGATATTTGGAATATAAATTTGATGGAATTTTTTTAGTGTTCTCGGCATCAATTGTGCTATAATTTACATATTAAGATATATTATGTTCAGATATTTAATTATTTTTATGCTTTTAAGTGTCGGCCTGTCCAATGGTGCCGTAACATGGACTGGTGCATCAGATACTAATATCTTTAATGGTGCTAACTATAATGGGTTAGCGGATGGTCTTGAGCTCGGACCGAATGTGACTATTTCTGACGATGTCACTTTTCAAAATGCAACCGTCACAATTCCACAGGTTTCAGCTCAACAGCGTTTTCAGGTTGGATCCGGAAATACGATCACTTTTGATGCATCGAACGTAAGTTTAACTGGAGGTAGTAATGATGGTGTTGGAGGAGCTCCGGGCTTTTCGCTTCCTAATGGAACTGCTGGACCAACAATCGATATTATAGGCGGCTCATCCTTCGAAGCTTTCTTCATTGTTAATGGAGTTTATATGAATGTAGATGGGACCAGTTCTGCAACACTCGCTGGTGCAGGTAATCCAGTAAACATTTCCACAATCAATTTAGAGACCGGAGCCACCTTGTCATTTACTAGGGAAACGATTCCTCAGTTCAATGCCGAACATTTATCCAAGCTCACCATTAACGGTTTAGAAGCTCAGGAAGGTGTCAACTTTACAATCGATGCTTTGGGTAATACAGGCTCAATCATCACAGCTATTCCAGAACCCTCTGTTAGTCTTTTTGGTGCTATTGGTTGTGCTCTGCTGTTTTTGCGTAGAAAAAGATAAAACTTTAATCAAAGCCCGTGCATGAGATGTAGGGTGTGGTTTATGAATTCAGCCGATGGCTGAAGATCGAGTTTAATTATACTAAAATGAAGCGTTTAAATTTAATTTGTTTTTGCTTATTTATTCTAGGGCAAATTTCCTTGTTCGCAGAAATTGTATGGACTGGAGCGAATGGTGCTGACATTTTTGATGAGGATAACTGGGATTTAAGTAATTCGTTGGTTGAAGTCATTGATCCTAACTTCTCAATTGATGATGATGTAATTATTAAAGATGCGACTGTTGAAATACCGCAGGTAACAGGACAGCAGCGTTTCCAAGTTGGTAGTGGGTACACTATAACTGTTGATAATTCTGAAATAAAATTGGTCGGAGGTAGTAACGATGGTATCGGGGGGGCGGTCGGTTCGAGATTGCCTCAGGGCCCAGAAGGACCTGTCCTTGATATTAAAAATGGCTCTTTTGTTGAAGTTTTCTTTATTGTTAACGGAGTGCAGGTGAACGTAGACGGAACTAGTGAAGTCATCTTTGGAGGTGGAGGAAATCCAGTAAATTTATCACTAATCGACTTGAAAGAAGGGGCTGTTCTGGGTTTCAAGAATGAAACTATTGAAGCTTTTAATTCTGAGCATCTTGGAAAATTAACTATTGATGGAGACGTTGCCGAAGAGGAAATTAACTATTCGATTTCTTTAAGTGATGAGGGGGTGACTACGATCATAGCAGGTACTGAAGGTGATCCTGGCGATGATGTGATTTTGTCCTTTGAAACAGACGAAACTTCTGTTGAGTCAGGAGATTCTGTAAATCTTACTTGGGTTGTTAGTGAAGAAATTATTTCATTAACTCTTGATGATGGTTCTGGGCCGATCGAAGTTGATTTTGATCCTGTGGATTTTGATGGTGAGTTAAACGTTACCCTGACCGAAACGACTACATTTACATTGAGCGGGGTTAATGCTTTGGATGTTGAAGAACAGGCTGTTTTAAAAGTGATAGTAACTTCAGATCAAGCTACAGGGATTTATTGGGTAGGCACCGAGGGGTTTGATTTGTTTGATGAGGCGAATTGGGATTTGACTAAGTCGAGCGTTGAAATAATCGATCCAAATGTGTCAATTGAAGATGATGTTTATATTGTTGATGCTACAGTTGAAATTCCTCAACTACCGGCACAGCAGAGATTTCAGGTCGCCAGTGGTAATATCATAACAATCGATAATTCTATTGTTCGTCTCACAGGCGGGAGTAATGATGGGATTGGCGGACCTCCTGGTTCAAGGCTTCCGGGTGGGCCCGAAGGTCCCACCATGAACATAGTTAATGGATCCTCCTATGAGTCTTATTTTATCGTTAATGGCGTCCAAATGAATGTTGATGCAACGAGTACGGCTGTTTTTGGTGGGCCAGGTAATCCTGTTAATATTTCTGAAATTAATCTTGAGCCAGGCTCTACGCTTACCTTTTTGAAAGAAACTATCGAAGCCTTTAATTCAGAACATTTAAGTAAGGTCTATATTGGAGGTGTCCCGGCTGAAGAAGGAGTCAATTATACAATCGAATCTGATGGGGGCGAAGGCTGTATTATCACCACTATTTCTGACGAGGCTTTGAAAATTACCAATATTGTTCGTGATGAAGAAGGCAACGTGATTATTGAATGGAACGGTAAGCCTGGAAGTTTTTATGCGGTAGATGTTTCCTATACTCTTGAGGAAGATAGTTGGGAAGAATTAATTGATTCGGTGACCAATGAAGCCCTCGATGACACCTTTGCGCCTGAAGCCGAACGTATTTATTATCGAATCAGGGAACAAGAGTAGTTAAGATTGGTTAATTCCGATTTTAATTTTCTATTTGGTGGAATTTTCAAACCAAACGACATTCTGACTTCTTTGTCCTGCAACCAGAATATCCTTATCTCCGTCACCATCAAGATCAGATATCATAGTGTCATAAGCCATTTGATTTAGGCTCAGGAGGCGACGGGTGAAATTTCCAGTGCCATCATTTTCGTACCATGCAGCAACCTTTGATCCAAAACCAACGGTACATAAATCAATGTCGCCGTCACCATCGATGTCACCAAAATCTGTGGAATGTGGATACAGCATCTTCTCATCGATGATGTGTTCATTCCAGTTAGGAGCTTCAAACCAAACGACACCAGTTCCATGACCTCGACTAGCAAGAATGTCCACCTTTCCATCCTTGTTCACGTCTGCCGGGGCTGCATGCGTTGCACCAATTTGTTTGCCTGCATTAGGTAAAAGTTCTTTACGCCACGGCTCATGGGTATCTTTCGGAGCATAGAATACGGCAAAATAATTTCCATCTGCAAATGGTTTACCTTTAGCTCCTAGAGTCAAATCAGGGCGGCCATCTCCATTAATGTCACCAAAATCAAAATAATGGCTTCCACCCGGCGCATTATTTTTAACAATAGGAATAATTTTCCAATTGATCACATCCTCTGAGGGATCAGATGGTTTGAGCCAACAAATTGATCCTGAAAAAGGGCCCTTATCTACTGTGAAGTCGTTAGCAACGAGGTCTGCTGTTCCATCGCTATCAATATCGAATGAACGAATACAATGGACTCCATGAATCTGATCAGTTATCTGATGCATTTTCCATTTTGTTTTAGTCGCATTTTTGTCAGGACACTCAAGCCAGAACAGCCCCTGAACATAAGAACCCACAAAGTCTAAGTCACCATCGTTGTCTACATCATGAAGAACACAGTGAATGCATTGAGGTTTTTGCTTGGAGTCGGATTCGGCTAAGATGTTCTGTTCTTTGTATTCTGGTCCGACATACATGAGGATTTGATGCCCAGCTGAAAAGATAATTTCTTGGGTGCCGTCACCATCATAATCTGCGGCGGTGGCGGAATTTACATGAGCGCCAGTAAAAATTTCATGACGTTTCCAATCCTTAGCCTTTAACGATATTGAGGGTATTATCAGGATGACAGTGGCAAGAAATATTCGGGGTAATCGAGTTGGATCAAAATTAGTTGGGAAAAACATTTTTAATTACTTTTTCGAATTAGAATTCTTGAGTTTCTTGAGGAGGTCGTTTGTTTTTTTTAAATGTGCTTCATCTCCGGTAAACGAAACTTGCCACATGTTCTTCTTGTCATTAATGATGTAAATTGCCTCAAGAGTTTTCTCCTTGCTCGATAGGTAGGTCATTGTGAATGCTATTCCTTTAGTATCGTAAATCGGCCCCCTGAAATTGATATTATTGGATCTAATTTCTTTTAATTCGATTCCTGTTGGTTTTAATTGCTTTATCAGCTCGTCTTTAAAATTCTTGGCAAACGTATCTAAAAATGTGGAGATGAATTCGTTACTAGGTTTAATTGGAATTTTGATGATCGAAAGATGGTTGTTTTCCTCAGGAAAAGTTATTTCATAGTGAGGAATAAAATTTTTAATGGTCCTCTCTACCTTTGAGTTCGCTGGAGCGTCAATTATTAGAGAGCTTTCATCCTTAGAGATTCCACAGCCTGATAATACAAGATGATGAAGGGAAATTATCAATATGTAGAATTTGATTTTCATCAATACGATTCTCAAAGTGAGATAAAATTTCTATTTATTCAACTTTAACTAATTAACAAGATTAGTTTTCATTGTGTCTGCTAACAGAGTATTATTTTTTCCTTTACTCGTTATAACTTATTCTGATTCAATGTAATGATACTAAACTTCCACTCTATGAAAATCATTAATCTATTAATTGTTTGTACTATGATGGTATTTTCTTGCCACATTAGTTCCGCGTTCGAGGTTCTTAACGGTGAAATTATCGAAATTACAGGACCCGATGATCTTGAGCTTGATCCTTCTAATACGGTTCTTGCCGTTGATGTCTTTGGTAACGGTGACTCAGTAATTAACGACGTTGAATTCTTTACAGATAGGGCAGGCCTCGGAGCTCAGGTGACCGGTGAGGGTATAGTTGAAAAGGATGGCGTTAGTATTACTACGACTGCGACTAACACGATTGACAATTGGGCCAATGCTCAAACCTTTACGGGTAGTGATGCTGATTCGACTTTTAATCTATCTGAAGTTATGCGTGATATCCGATGGTCTGCTGCGCCCAATCCTCTCACGATTGATATAGCTGGTCTTAATAGTGGTGGTATCTATAATTTGAAATTGCTTTTTAATGAGGGAGCCGACCGAGATCGTGGTTGGGATATCACATCCAACGGTGAGATAATTGTTGATAATATTACCTCTGAGGGTGGGGAT
>CEUK01186479.1_pt1 | contig 14307 bp, 11 predicted proteins | sample 356451 | NCBI WGS metagenome assembly CEUK01 (sample SAMEA2622843, study PRJEB7988) | marine metagenome | isolation source: saline water (ENVO:00002010), including
TTTTTTTATATTTGCAGACCAAATTATATTTTACAATGGCACACCCAAAAAGAAAAATATCTAAAACAAGACGAGATAAGAGAAGGACACATTATAAAGCTAACGAGCCTGTTGTAGCCACATGTCCAACTACTGGTGTTTCGCACGTTTTTCATCGCGCTTATACACATGAGGGTAAGTTATATTATAAAGGTAAGTTGATAGCAGAGTAGTTTATTATTTTTTTGTACTCTTTTTTCAACTAAATATCAATTTTCACATATTTTGCGATATATTTATTTTTTAAATTGTTATGATGAAAGCTAATCATGTAAGTATATCAGCTGTAGCTGGTTGGGTTCCAAATGATGTGTTAACAAATTATGATTTATCAAAGATAGTTGATACATCAGATGAGTGGATTACTACTAGAACAGGTATAAAAGAAAGAAGAATATTAAAAGACCCAAAGCTAGCAACATCTGACATGGCTGTTGGTGCTATAAATAAACTTTTATCAAAGACAGGTGTTGATCCCAATGAAATTGATTTGATTATTTGTGCAACTGTTACCCCAGATATGTTATTCCCTTCAACAGCATGTTTAATTGCAAATAAAGTTGGAGCAAAAAATGCCTTTGGTTTTGATTTGTCAGCAGCTTGTTCTGGTTTTTTATTTGCTCTAGATTGTGGCTCAAAATATATTTCATCAGGCATTTATAATAAGGTTATTGTTGTGGGAGCAGATAAAATGTCATCTATTATCGATTACTCTGATAGACAAACTTGTGTGCTTTTTGGTGATGGAGCAGGAGCTGTTTTATTAGAACCATCTGATCAGCCAGGAATTCAAGATTCTGTATTAAAGATTGATGGATCTGGGGGAGATTATTTAAAAATGGTTGCAGGTGGATCGTTAAATCCAGCTAGCATAGAAACAATAAAAAACAAACAGCACTATGCCTATCAAGATGGTAAAACTGTTTTTAAGTTTGCAGTAACAAAAATGGCAGATGTATCAGAAGAAATTATGAAAAGAAATCATTTATGTGGCGAAGATGTTGACTGGTTGGTTCCCCATCAGGCTAATCTTCGCATAATTGATGCTACTGCTAAAAGAATGCAGATAGATTCTAGCAAAGTCATGATAAATATTCAAAAATATGGCAACACCACTGCTGCAACGATTCCACTATGTTTGGCAGATTGGGAGAATAAATTAAAGAATGGAGATAATTTAATCCTTGCATCTTTTGGTGGCGGTTTTACGTGGGGTGCTATGTATTTAACTTGGAGAAAATAGTTCTCGCTATATATGTGAAATTATTAATAGTATCCTTTTTATTATTTTTTTTGATTTTTGATAAAAAACAGTCTTTTTTTTTTAATAAAACCTCAATTTTTCTGTATTTTTTTAAAAAAGTGACTATTTTTAGCTTTTTTAATTTTTTACAACTATGAACTTTAAACAAATTCAAGAACTCATAAAATTTGTCGCTAAGTCAGGTGCTACTGAAGTGGACTTAGAAATGGGAGATGTTAAAATTTGCATTAAATCTCCTCCAAAAGGCAAGATTAGTTCAGAATCACCTACAATAATTGCTTCACCTTCTGCAATTTCTCCGACTCACAACACATATATTCCTCCACCACAAATTTCTCCAGTTCCCACTGTTCAAGAAAAAGAAGTTGTAAATGAATCAAATAAACAAAAATCAAATGAAAATAATTATCTTGAGATTAAATCTCCTATAATTGGAACCTTTTATCGTCGACCTAGCCCTGAAAAAGATCCATTTGTAAATGTAGGAGATAAAATCGAAACAGGATCTGTAGTAGGTATTGTTGAAGCAATGAAATTATTTAATGAAATTGAATCTGAAATTACAGGAACGGTGGTAAAAGTGTTAGTTGATGATATGTCTCCAGTTGAATACGATCAAACTCTTTTTATCGTTGATCCAAGCTAAATTATATGTTTAAAAAAATCTTAATAGCAAACAGAGGTGAAATTGCTTTGCGTGTGATTAATACATGCAAAGAGATGGGTATAAAAACTGTAGCAGTTTATTCTACTGCTGACGCAGAAAGTTTACATGTTAAATTTGCTGATGAAGCTGTATGTATTGGTCCGCCTCAAAGCTCAGATTCTTATCTCAGTATACCTAATATAATTGCAGCTGCAGAAATAACAAATTCGGATGCTATACATCCTGGATATGGTTTTCTTGCCGAAAACTCTCAGTTTTCACAAATTTGTCACGAACATGAAATTAAATTTATCGGTGCCTCTTCTGATATGATCAATAAAATGGGAGACAAAGCAGTAGCTAAAGAAACAATGAAAAAAGCAGGTGTACCTGTAATACCTGGATCAGATGGTATAATAGAAAACTTTGATGATGTTAAAAAACTTGCAAATAAAATGGGGTACCCTGTTATGTTAAAAGCTTCAGCAGGGGGCGGTGGCAAAGGAATGCGAGCAGTTTGGAATAAAAAAGATTTACAAAAATCTTGGAACGAGGCAAAAAAAGAAGCACTTGCAGGTTTTGGTAATGATGATATGTATTTAGAAAAACTCATTGAAGAACCACGTCATATTGAAATACAAGTAATTGGTGATCAATTTGGTAACGCTTGTCATTTATCTGAACGAGATTGTTCTATACAAAGACGCCATCAGAAATTAGTTGAAGAAGCACCATCTCCATTCATGACGGATGATTTAAGAAATAATATGGGCAAAGCTGCAATTAAAGCTGTAAAAAGTATCAAATATGAGGGAGTTGGAACTGTTGAATTTTTGGTAGATAAGCATAGAAATTTTTATTTTATGGAAATGAATACTAGGATTCAAGTAGAACATCCAGTAACTGAAGAAGTGATTAATTATGATCTAATAAGTGAGCAGATAAAAGTTGCTGCAGGAATTAAAATTTCAGGAAAAAATTATAAACCAGTTCTGCATGCAATTGAATGTAGAATTAATGCTGAAGATGCAGAAAATAATTTTATGCCTTGTCCAGGATTAATCACAAATGTGTATAAACCTGGTGGTCATGGAATTCGTGTTGATACACATGTTTATACAGGTTATAGTATTCCTCCATATTATGATTCTATGATTGGAAAATTAATTACTGTTGCTCAAACAAGAGAAGAAGCAATTTCAAAAATGAAGAGGGCGCTGAGCGAGTTTATCATCGAAGGAATAAAAACAACCATTCCCTTTCACCAAAAACTCATGGAACATAAAGATTTCATTAAGGGGGAGTATACAACTAAATTTATGGAAGAAAATAAGCTTTAAAATTATTTTTGTTCTATAAGTTTTTCTATACAATGTATAATTGATTTTTTGTCAAAACCACATTCTTTACGTTGTTCTTCTTGAGATCCGTGTTCAATAAATTTGTCAGGAACTCCAAATCTAAAAGTTTTATTAATATAATTATAATCACTTTTAAATTCCATTATAGCTGACCCCATACCACCATTTAAACAGCCATCTTCAATAGTGAAAATAGTTTTATATTTTTTTAATATTCTATGAAGAAGCTCATAATCTAAGGGTTTTAAAAATCTAATGTCATAATGCCCAATATTAATGTTTTTAGATTTAAATTCATCCGTAATTTCTATAATCATATTTCCAATATGTCCAATTGAAATAATAGCAATTTCATCTCCCTCATTAATTATTTGACCTTGACCCACTTTTAACTCTTTAAAGGGTGCTCTCCAATTTTCTTTTATTCCTTTGCCACGAGGATATCTTATCGCAAATGGTTTTTTTGTTACTTGAGCAGTATACATTAAATTACGTAATTCTAATTCATTTAATGGTGCAGCAATAATCATATTTGGAATGCAACGCAAATAAGCTAAATCAAATACACCTTGATGTGTTGCTCCATCTTCACCAACAAGTCCTGCTCTATCTAAACAAAAAATTACATGTAAATTTTGTATAGCTACATCATGAATTAATTGGTCATAACCTCTTTGTAAAAATGTAGAATAAATATTACAAAAGGGGATTAAACCTTGGGCAGCTAATCCAGCAGCAAAAGTTACAGCATGTTGTTCCGCGATGCCTACATCAAATGCCCTTTCTGGCATCTCTTCCATCATATATTTTAAAGAAGAACCGGAGGGCATGGCTGGGGTAATGCCAACTATTTTTTTATTTTTTTTTGCTAATTCAATTATTGATAATCCAAATACATCCTGATATTTTGTGTATTTATTTTGTGTATTTAGTGATATATTTATTTTGCCAGAATCTTTATCAAATAAACCAGGTGCGTGCCATTTAGTTTGATTTTTTTCCGCTAAATTATATCCTTTTCCCTTTGTGGTAAGACAATGTAAAATTTTTGGTCCAGGTATATTTTTTAAATCTCTTAGTGTTGATTCTAGTTGCTCGAGATTATGCCCATCTATTGGGCCAAAATATCTAAAATTAAGTGACTCAAAGTAATTACTGTGTTTAAGCAAAATGCCCTTTAGTGCGTTTTCGACTTTTTTCACAATATTCTTTGTGCTATCACCAATCTTACTTAATTTACTTAATAAGTCCCAGATTTCATTTCGCATCTTATTATAAGTCTTGGAAGTACTAATTTTAAGCAAGTAATCTTTTAATGCACCAACGTTTGGGTCAATCGACATACAATTATCATTAAGAATTACAATTAAATTAGAATTTTCAATTCCTGCATGATTAAGAGCTTCAAATGCTTGTCCCCCCGTTAAAGCACCATCGCCAATAACAGCTATATGTTGCTTGTCATTTTTATTTTGTAATCTTGATGCAATTGACATACCTAGACAAGCTCCAATTGATGTTGATGAATGTCCTACACCAAAAGTATCATATTCGCTTTCTTGTATTTTCGGAAATCCACTAATTCCATTTTTTTTTCTATTTGTATGAAATACATCTCTTCGGCCTGTGAGTATCTTATGCCCATACGCTTGGTGACCCACATCCCAAACTATTAAATCTTTAGGTGTTTCAAAAACATAATGGAGAGCTACAGTTAGTTCTATTACCCCAAGACTGGCCCCAAAGTGTCCGCCATTTTTTGAAACAACATCAATGATAAATTCTCTAAGTTCCTTGCAGACTTGTGGAAGTTGTGTTTTGTTTAACAACTTTAAATCGGCAGGAGAATTAATGTTTTTAAGTAGAATCATCTCAAAATCTTTTTTATCAAAAAATAAAACCAATATAATTAAATTTATATATACAATCTTTAGTTCTAAAAAATTAACTTTGTAATTATGAATAGAATTGCCATAAAAGATATTTTGAATAGTACGTCTTTTAACCAAGAATTTTCGGTTTCAGGTTGGGTGCGTAATAAAAGAGGAAGTAAAAGTGTTTCTTTTGTTATTTTAAATGATGGATCGTGTATCCATGATTTACAAATAATTGTTGAGATAACAGATAAATTTGAAGATATTTTAAAAGAAATAAATACTGGTGCGAGTATTTCGGTTATAGGGACATTGATTAGGTCCGAGGGTAAGGGTCAAAGTGTTGAATTGATTGCTAAAAGCATTCGTGTCTTAGGTATCGCCGACCCTGAACACTATCCAATTCAGCCCAAAAAACATTCATTAGAATTCTTAAGACAAAATTCTCATTTAAGATTTAGAACAAAAACTTTTAGTTCAGTTTTTAGAATTAGACATGGCCTTAGCTTTGCTATTCATAAATTTTTCAACGAAAAAAATTTCTATTACATAAATACTCCAATTATTACAAGTGCAGATGCTGAAGGAGCAGGAGAAATGTTTAAGGTTACATCATTAAATATGAATAATTTATCATTTAATTCAGATGGTGATGTTGATTATAAAGATGATTTTTTTGGACAACAAGCAAATTTAACAGTTTCTGGACAATTAGAAGCGGAACTTGCAGCATTAGGCTTGTCTCAAGTTTATACTTTTGGCCCAACATTTAGAGCTGAAAACTCCAACACTTCTCGACATCTCGCAGAATTTTGGATGGTAGAGCCAGAAGTTGCTTTTTATGATTTAAATCAAAATATCAAACTTGCCAGTTCAATGCTAAAATATGTTTCTAATTATATTTTAGAAAATTATTTAGATGATATTAGTTTTTTATCAAAAAGAAAGGAAAATGAAGAGCAAACATTAAAAAAAGAAGATAGGTCACCAGAAAACCTACTTAAGACAATTGAAAATATAATTAATACAGATTTTCAAATTATTTCATATACAGACGCATTTAATATTTTAAAGAATTCTAAAAAAAATAAAAAAAATAAATTTCAATATCCTGTGATTGATTGGGGGTTAGATTTACAATCTGAACATGAAAGATTTTTGGTTGAGAAGGAATTTAAAAAACCAATTGTTATTATAGATTATCCAAAGAGCATAAAAGCTTTTTACATGAGACTAAATGATGATAATAAAACAGTTGGAGCTATGGATGTTTTGTTTCCTGGTATTGGTGAAATTATTGGCGGATCACAACGTGAAGAACGTCTAAATATTTTGCAGTCAAGAATGTCAGAAATGTCAATTCCAGAAAAAGAACTTTGGTGGTATTTAGAAACAAGAAAATTTGGCACGGTTCCCCATAGTGGTTTTGGATTAGGTTTTGAGAGACTAGTCCAGTTTATAACAGGAATGAATAATATAAGAGACGTAATACCATTTCCTAGGTTTCCATCGCATATAGAATTTTAATTTTTATGGTGAAACAATCATTAGAACAATCTTTACAGCAAAAGCTTTCTCCTCAACAAATCCAGTTGATGAAGTTAATTGAATTATCTACTCTTGAACTAGAACAAAAGGTTAAAGATGAAATAGAAACCAATCCTGCCCTTGATAATGATACTTTATCATCAGAAACAATAGAAAACAATGATGTATCTAATTTTGATGAAAGTGATATCAAATCTGAAAATGAGCGGGACTTTGATATAGATCAATATATTTCTGATGATGAAATACCTAGCTACAAACTATATACAAATAATTCATCTGATGAAGATAAAAATGAAAGTATTCCTATTGTTGGCGGTCACACACATTTTGACATGCTTAAAGAACAATTATCTGAAGTAAAGCTTGATGAGAAAGAAAAAATAATTGCAGAATATATTATTGGATGTATTGATGAAGATGGATATATTAGAAGAAGTACTGATGAAATTATAGATGATTTAGTTTTCAAGGAAAATCTTATTTGTGACAATAAAGAAATTCAACATATTTTATCAATTGTCCAAAAATTTGATCCCCCGGGCATAGGTGCTCATGATTTACAAGAATGTTTATTATTACAACTTAATCGTAAGGAACAAACAGAGGACATAATTTTTGCTTCTAATATTATTAAGAATAGTTTTAAGCAGTTTGTTAATAAACACTATCAAAAAATTTGTGATAAATTTCAAATAAATAGCGATCGGTTAAAAAAATCTATTCTAGAAATAGAAAAACTAAATCCTAAACCTGCTTCTAATACTAATCAAACTAAGTATACTGAACAAATAATACCAGATTTTACGATTTCAATTCACGATGATAAAATTGATTTTTCTCTTAATTCTAGAAACGCCCCCTCGCTTAATATAAGTAAAGATTATGCAAATATGCTAAATTTATATAAAGAAACAGGTGGTGAAGTTAATAAAGAAACAAAACAAGCTATATTATTTGTTAAACAGAAGATAGATACAGCACGTTGGTTTATAAACGCTATTCAGAAAAGACAACAAACTTTAATATCAACAATGACAAGCATTATAAATTTGCAAAAAAAATATTTTCTAAGTGGTGATGAAAAAGACATATCCCCTATGATTTTAAAAGATGTTGCAGATCAAATTAATATGGACATCTCTACTATTTCAAGAGTTGTAAATAGTAAATATGTTGAAACTCCTTACGGTATAAAATCATTAAGATATTATTTCTCAGAATCTATGTCAAAGGTTGATGGTGAAAGTGTTTCTGTAAAACAAATCAAAAGTATTATTAAAGATAAAATTAGTCAGGAGGCGAGCAATTTACCATTAAATGATCAAGCTCTAGTAGATTATTTAAATAATCAAGGATATCAAATAGCAAGAAGAACAGTTGCTAAATATAGAGAACAAATGAATATACCAGTTGCTCGATTAAGAAAAAAACTATGACGATGAGCGATAATAAAATTAATCATATAGCAGTCCTATTAAAATCTATTGGACACCCTATTCGGATTAAAATTATTCGATTACTCTCTCATCATAGTTATATGTCCGTCAATGATATATCAATTGCATTATCAGTTGAACAACCAGTTATGTCATTGCATTTGGCTGTTCTTAGAAAAATTAATGTAATCAAGGCTGAGAAAAGGGGTAAAAATGCATTTTATTCCCTTGTTAATGTTAACATTAAACAAATTGTTAGTATTGCTTATTATACAAATCTAGATTAGAGTTTTATGATTTTTTGGGTAATTCTATATTTAGAACTCATTGTGTTCACAAGATAGAATCCTGGTGGGTATTTGCCCATGCTAATGTAATTGTTTCCAGGATTAAGTTTAATAGCTATTATTTTTTTGCTATTTGTATTATAAATTTCTAGTAATGATTCTTCAACACATTTTATATGTAGATCGCCATCAATTATTTTTGAATGAATAGCATGTGTGTTGATTTTGTTACTAGTGCTTAGAGTTGGATTAGTTATTTTTATTAACCCATTATTATCTGTTCCAAGCCATAAGTCATTGTTTTGGTCAAATAGCATACAATTGATTTTGTTTTCAGGAAGGTTAGAGTTGTCAGTAGTGAAGTGATAAAATATACCATTTTTATAATGAATTAACCCTTCTTCAAGTGTAGATATCCATAAATTATTATTACTATCAACCACTATATTTTTAAGACTATTAGTAGGTATAGATGAGTTGATATAGTTAAACCATACCCAAGATCCTGACCAAGTTAAAACACCTAAGCCAGCTTGAGGAGTACAAACAATTATGTTGTTATTTTGATCAAAATCAAGGTCTAGTATAGTATTATCTAAAATTGCTGAGTTTGAGGAGTAATAATTTGTAAATACTCCGTCAAATAAAGATAAACCCCCATTCATTGTTCCAATACCAATTATACCGTTATTTGGATTATATTTTATACTAGTTATATTATTAGATAATAGATTTGCCTGAGTGTTTTGAATCATCCATGTGTTTTTGGGTCCTAAATTTTCAATACATAACCCATCTAAAGAACCAGCCCATAAACCATTTGTATATAATAAAGCTTTAATTAAATTATCATTTGCTGGACTGCATTCTGATGCATAGTTGCTTTCCCATATTAAATCTGATGTATTATCAATCCAAGATATTTTAGATACCCCTTGATTTGTTCCTATATATAAATCTTGTTGAGATGATGCGGCAAGTGACTTAATCGAATTAGAAGGTAATCCCCCATCAGAATTACTTGCATCAAAATTGAACCAATTGTTAGTATTTTGATTAAATACAGAAAGTCCATTCTCGCTCCCAATCCATAGTCTTCCTTCTATATCAATTTCAAGGCAGTTTATTTTGTTATAAGGAAGATCAGAATTCCCAGTGTTATATATAGTAATATTATTCAGGTCTTGGGAAAAGATATGTAGACTTAATAAATATATTAAGTAATATATTTTATTAAATCTACACATATATATGAATTATTTATTTATAGTAAATGCTTGTTTGATAGTGTTATTCTCATTTACACAGTGTATTATATAAACGCCTGATGTTAATTTTTTAGTTTCTACACTAATTATTTGATTGGAGTAAATCGCACCACTATAAATAACTTCTACTAATTCTCCTAAGTTATTAAATAGACTGATTTGCGTATTTTCAATATTTTCATTAAATGATATATTTACAATGTCAGTTGCTGGATTTGGAAACACCGAAAACAAACTATTTGTAATCTCTTCAATTGAAAGAGGCATTGGATCGCACTCATCACCTAATCCATCGTTATCTGTATCAATTTGATTAGGATTCCAAATATTTGGGCAGTTATCACAAGCGTTTCCGTAACTATCACCATCATCATCATACAAGACTAGGTTTACTCCATTTGAAGGCGTTGAACATCCATTCGCATCAGTAACAACAATTGAATATACTCCTGAAACTAAATTAGTTAAATCTTGCATATTAGCTTGTCCAGCAGGAATCACGCCTCCGTTGGCAGTAGACCACTGATATGTATATGGAGCAGTTCCGCCTTGTACATACAAGTCTAATTCGCCATCATTATTGCATAATGGTAGAGTTTCAGTAATATCTATGCCAAGAATTTCAGGTGCAGTAATTATAAATGTTTGTGTATATGCTGGACAATTATTCGCATCAGTAATTGATATAGTATACTCACCAGCTTTTAAATTACTGAGGTCTTCATTATTTTCTTGTCCAGTTACATCCCCTCCATTTGCTGCTGTCCATAAATAAGTGTATCCTGGTGTTCCGCCATTTACCTCTATATTGATAGACCCATTTGCTTGTCCATTACATTGAACATCCTGCACTAATGCGTTAGATAAATAAACTGTGCTTGAACAAGGATTAATAACACTAACATTTACTTCAACAGGGCTACTATAGCACATTTTTCCATCAGTACTAATATCCCAATTGTAAAAATAATAGTAATATGATGTGGATGATCCACTTCCAGCTTGGTCTACTCCATCGTAATATCCTTCAGTTATCTCTAATATATCATCAACTGTGTATGGAAAGTTTGGTAGATTGTCAGTCGTTCTTCTGAAAAACGGATTATTTTCACCTTCAAAGAGAATATTATTTTGTTCTGTATTAGTCGTAATTAAGTATTGATCTCCAGCCTCTATATACCAATTTAAATTTATTGTGTAAGTATCATCACCAGTTGCTGGAACATCAACATTAATTTGTTGTAAAACCTCACCATTGGTGCCTCTTAGTTCAATAATTCTTTCTCCTGGGTAGTCTGTATAGACATCAACACTATTAAGGGTGAATGGTTCTAAGCAATCAAAGAGTAAACCCCCATTATATACCCCACTGCTATAATCACTTTCGCCTTCATGCTCTAATGCTCCAGTATTTTCATTTTCAATGCCAGCCACAAGCACCTCAGAATTAATTGCTATGAATGTAGTGTTTTCATACAAAGCTTCAGAAATAAATTCATTTCCATAAGTAATAATTTCTCCATTAGAGTTTTGCCATATGATATCCCCTGAGCCAGTTGCATTTAAAACTGCACTCTCTCCCTCAAAGATTGTTAGGTCGTTTGATATGGGGTCATCAACGGACATTATATTAACTGAAACTACTTCAGATGTGCTTTCTCCACAAACGCTTGATGTAGTTAAGCTGTAATTCCCGCTTTCAGATACAGTAATTGATTGAGTAGTGGCATTGTTAGACCAAATATACTGATCAACAATACTGCTTTCAGCAGTTAATGTTACAACCTCTCCCTGGCAAACATTTGTGTTATCAGCGATTATTTCAATATTGTAGCCATTTCCATCAATTTGTTTTGTTAATGAAACAGGTATAGCAGTCCAGTTATTGTCCTCGTTAGATTCAAGGTAGTTATTATTTCGGTCTACTTCACCAACTATCCAATATGTTCCGTTACACAGACCTGGATCAAGGTTAATCCATTGTTCTGACAACCATTCGCCATAAAGATCTAAATAACCAGCAGAAATACCTTGCTCTATAGGACTACATCCATAATTTCCACCCCCTAAGCCAAAGTTGGGAAAATCGCTATTATATTTTACAGTCCCACCATTTGTTCCATCATTAAATTCTGGGAATGCTTCTAAGTAATCAGGACTATATCTGTTTTCGTCACGACAATGTCCATAATATGTTGATTCAGTATTAGATCCACAAGTGCCGTAGTCCATAAGACAAAATCCTAGTTTCGCACCGTCGCTAACAATTGGCCAATTTAATGGATTAGGGTCGTTTTCATCCATGGTTCTAAGAGTAAAAACACCCCAATCATCGCTATGATTATGCCCATGGTCAGCGTGATAAGTCATACTTCCTGCCATTCGATCGTAGTATGACATTGTACCATCCGCATTTCTATGATATATTCTTTGGAAAGTAATTTGCCTAGGAGTTTCACCATTATCACAAGTAAAGCCAGAAAGATTATAATTAGGGCTTGTATTCACAATTGTATCACTACCACAAATAAAGTATGAATATCCATTTTCATCAACACCTCTTACAGTTAGTGGTCCATAGCCATCATTAGGTGTTGATGCATCAATTCTTAATCTACCATTATTATCACCTTCACCTGATTGAGCATACTCAGTTGGCCCAGCTCCAGTCCCGTTTCCAGACTGGTACATTAAAGCATACCAAGATAAAGTTATGTCCGGTAATAAGTCGCAATCTACTTGACTAGGATCTAAGCACTGACAGTCTGTTGCATCATAAATTGTACATTGCGCTTTTATTGTAAAGGGGCTTATGAAGAATAATAAGCTAATGGGAAGTATGTAGTTTTTCATAATAATAGAATAATTTATTACTACAAAATTACACTTTTTTTATAAACCAACAATATTTTGTATAATATTTTTATTATAAAATTATACAAAAAGGAATACTCATTCTACTATAATTAGAAATTCAATTTTGCAGATTATTATATAACAATTTTATTATATTTATCTTTTTTTAAAATGAATACAAAGTTTATTCTTATATTATTATTTATCGTTTGCTCTTTAAAATCACAAGAGTATATTCAAATCAATCGTCCGGATATTAATATTAGAATGTTACCAACTACTTCATCACCAATAGTTGGACACGCATTTAACAATGAAATATATATAATAAATGGTGAAAATGACAAATGGTTTAGTGTAACTCTTCCCTCTGGTGAATCAAGATGGATTTATAAAAGACTTGCTAAAAGAGTGCCATTTAATAATGATGATTTTTCTGCACCAAATATTGCTGAAGTACAAAAAGAAATATCCATTGCTGAATATAAAGCCTTGAAGAATACAAATAATGAATCTATTGAAGATTTGAATAAAGATCAAATAAATAAATTATTATTTGATAGATATGTGTTGATTGTGCTACAAAAGTATAATATACAACCAGCCAGTTTTAATAGAATCAATTCAGAAGAATATAACAGCAAGTCTATTTTGAGTCAGCCAATTTCGGAATACTTGGTAAGTGTTACACATGTCGATTATGATCTATTTAAAATAGATTTTGCAAATTTTTATATTCAAACTAAAAGATGTTTTAAATTGGGTAAAGCACTGGATGCTATGATATATATATACAAAGAAGATGATCAAATTTTTCAAAGGCTCTGCTTTGAACAAAGTTATGGTAAAGGATTTGAAAATTGCTATACAATTAAAAACATATTTGAATCTGTTCTAGAAGAACCTAATTTAACAGCATTAACAAATGATGGAAAAATTAAGAAAACAGATCTTATTCTAAGAGAAACAATTTTAGATTTAGATTGATTTTTTGATTTTTGAACAAATAAAATTAATGCAAATCACATGAATCAAGATAGCGATTTCAAAAATAAGAATATAATATGGCCAGTCAGCAAAAAAAGAATCACCCCTAGGTATTAGGGGATTATTTGCAATGGGTGGATAAGATAAATACATGTAGTTGGAATCAAATAAATAATTTGCAAAAAAAACACATAAGACTATAATTTGTAGTTTTAAAAAAGTTTTCCACCACCCATTTTTTTTGGGCCACATCTCAAAAGCATAAATACCATATAATGGTGCTAAAACTAATCCACCATGACCAATAAAAAAATCTATTTTATGCAATAGATCCCCTCCGTGAGTAAGCTCAGGAGTTAACAAAGAATGAACAGCTCCAGGCATACCAATAAACAATAACATTTCAAATGCCCATTGTTTTTTTAATAAAAAAAAGTAAATACTCAGAAACCACATGATAGAACACAAGTGTAAGGGTAATGAGTCTTTTACAGTCCATATTCCATTAAACATATGTAGCCAATCCATAATAAAAAATTCAGAGATAAATATAATTGCTAGAGATTTTGTAAGTATGGCTTGACTCTTTTTAGATATTTGTTTCGCTGCAATTAATATAAAGTAAATTACTATAACATTGATAGTATTAAAAATCCACCATTCAAGTGAAAAGGGAGTAATAATTTCGTGAGGAATCATACGAGTTTATTAAAATTAAAAAATATAAGATAAAAAAAA
>CEUK01026510.1_pt1 | contig 14296 bp, 4 predicted proteins | sample 356451 | NCBI WGS metagenome assembly CEUK01 (sample SAMEA2622843, study PRJEB7988) | marine metagenome | isolation source: saline water (ENVO:00002010), including
ATTCTCTGTTCCAAGGCCATAAGTCACCCAAGAACCGAATGAGGGGCGACCAGGTCTCGGTGATCCTGTATGAACAAAGAGTTCCGCAGGTGCATGATTAAACTGATCAGTGTTCATAGATTTTATGACACAAAGATCATCAGCAAGGTTATGGAAATTGGGTATCGCATCAGACATCCATGTTCCACCATTACCGAATTGTTTAAATGTTCTGGGCGTGCCCATTAGTTTTGGTCTGCCGCTGGTGAAAGCGAAGCGTTTTCCTTTATAAAACTCATCGGGGCAATCTTCGCCGTTTCTTTTTACAAGTTCAGGTTTGTAATCCCAAAGATCAAGGTGAGGAGGAGATCCAGTTAGGTGAATGTAAATAACACGTTTTGCTTTGGCATCAAAATGTGGTTTTTTTGGAAGTAGCGGATTAGGGGGGGGTACTAGATCGGCAGCTGAGGCACTATCACTTAATAACTGTCCTAAGGCTATGCCACCAACACAGATCCCGGAATCTGCTAAGAAGTGTCTTCGAGTTTGATGCTGTAATTTTTGTTCGTGAATATTCATCGTTTCATCAAAAATTCGTCTAAATTGAGGAGAACGTTGCCAACCACCGTGAGAGCAGCAAGTCTACTATTTTTAAAAGAATCATTATTTTTATCCATTAAATTACCAGTCATTAGATCTGCCAATTCAGGATTGTTTTCATAATGCTTGAGTGATTGATTAAAAAGTTTACTAATTTTGCCAAGTTCATCTTCTTTTGCTGTTCGAGAAAGGCATAATTTGAATCCTTCTTGTAAGCCGGATAAAACATTGTTCTTAGATTTTGCCACTTTGTACATCTTTCTGGCTAGGCTGACTGCCGCTTCTACATACACCGGATCATTTAAGGTGACTAAAGCCTGTAAAGGGGTATTAGTTCTATCCCTTCTGACAACACAAACTTCTCGATTTGGAGCATCGAATGTCGTCATCGAGGGGTATGGATTAGATCTTCTCCAGTTGGTATAAATTCCTCGTCTATAACGATCTTCGCCCTCAGATGTTTTCCAATCGATACCACCTCCAAACGCTGCTTTCACACCAAGGTTTGGTTGCGGTGGTCTTACTGGAGCGCCATACATTTTGGAACTTAATAGCCCTGAAACAGAGAGCGCTTGATCTCTAATCATTTCAGCAGAAAGTCTGAATCTAGGTCCGCGCGAATACCATCGGTTGAAAGGATCTTTGGCTCGATGCTCTGCATTGATCAACGAATCCTGACGATATGTTGATGATGTTACAATGAGCTTTAGTAGCGATTTTATATTCCAACCATTTTCCATAAATTCTATCGATAACCAATCCAGTAACTCTGGGTGGCTTGGTAGTTCACCTTGAGATCCAAATTCTTCGCTTGTGGCAACGATGCCAACTCCAAAAATCTTTTCCCAAAGCCGATTGGTCATAACTCTTGAAGTTAATGGATTTTCATTATTAACTAACCACTTTGCTAAGGTTAACCTATTTGGCGATTTAACTTGAACAGGCTGATCGAAGATGGCTGGAATTCCGGGAGTGACTTCTTTACCAGTGGTCAGATAGTTACCCCTTATATGGATATGGGTTTTTCTCAATTTATCATCTCCTAACTGTCTCATAACAGGTACAGTTGTTGAGGGCTTTATTGACTTAATTTTGTCTTTTGCTTTTACTAGTTGAGAGCTTAACTCATTAGCAAATGGGTTTATTTCTGCAAGATGTTCCAAGAGTGTAGATATCTGTTGGTCAGAGCGTTTTTCTTTTGGTGTTTGTAGAATCTTTGCAATCTTGATGGGTATCGCTCTTTGAGGCAATGGCTCATCGGTAACTAATATTCTTAGTCTTCCAATGGCATGTTCAGCGTAAGTTTGTTTCAGGGTAAATTTAAGATCTTTATGTTTGAAGGGACTTTGTAATTCAAAAACAGCATGATGATTCATCCCTGCGTTAGGTCCTACTGCCCATCCTGAGTGCCCGCCATCATCCCCATCAATCGCTAATGAAACACCAAATTTTTCCTGATCAAAACTGGAAGTTGCTTTACTGAATCGGGCATGTTCTTCACCACTTAGAGAAACGACTTCGTTTGAGGCAGGTGCCTTGGAAAAGGTCTTGTCCCAGATCGTTTTCCTATCCTTATCAAGAATGCTAAGTTTGTACCCATCAAGGCGTGAGCTAACAGTTCCATCAGTTCGGTTCCAAATGATAATACGAGAAATGTCCTGGATTGATTTTAAATCCACCTCCCAAAAAGGATCATTTTTGCCAGTTGCCGTATGAGAGACACTCCCTTTGTTGTAATCACCATTAGTATTACCATCAATTGCTCTTGATGCTTTTGCATTCGAATAGTCACTTGATTGCGAGGCGATTCCTTTGAGGGCAACATTTTTATTGCCACTGAAAACTTCAACTTCGGCCAAATGAATCATTTTTCCGTTGCCTGGTAAATCAATGCGAACGTAACGGCCCTTCTTGGTCGCAGAATTTTCTGCTGAGGATAAGATTATTTCATTAAGGACAAAGTTTCCTTTTCTACCTGGTCCTTTCCAGTGACTCAAGCTCTCATGAGTTAATGTCTCTATTTTGATTGCAGTGATTTTTTCAACTGTAGAATTTGCTGAAATGTGATAAGTGTCCGTGGGAGCATCTTTTCCACTAACTAGATATGATTCATCATCAAGTTTGTTAAAAGTGGCTCCTGAATCAGCCTTCAAAATAAGACCTCTGAGAGGTTTCCATTTTTTGGAGTCCTCTTTAAGGCCATTTTCCCATTTATCTAGAGCCTTGAGGTTGATCTCGTTCTTGGCGGTTAACTCATTTTCAAGATGTTTGATTTTTTCTTCTAGATCTTTCAATTCATCCCTTTGACCTTGACTCATAACTTTAATGATAGGGCTTTCATCTCTTCTATCTGCATCTTGGGTTTGGTTGAAAATAGCAAATGTTTTAAAGTAATCTTCATGACTGATGGGGTCGTATTTGTGAGTATGACATTGCGCACAGGCCATTGTAGTACCCATCCAGGTTGCCATGGTGGTATTTACTCTATCAACGATTGCAACATTTCTGTACTCCTCATCATTTGTTCCACCTTCATTGTTTGTTTGTGTATTTCTATGAAAGGCTGTTGCGACTAGTTGATCTTGGCTTGGGTTTTCTAAAAGGTCACCTGCTATTTGTTCGAGAGTGAACTGGTCAAATGGCTTATTGCTATTGAATGAACGAATGACATAATCTCTGTAAGCCCATATCGTACGAGGAGGATCATCGGCGTAACCTGCAGAATCTGCGTATCGAGCAAGGTCGAGCCACATTCTGGCCCAGTGCTCGCCATATGATTCTTTGGCCAAAAGCCGATCGATCATTTTTTCATAAGCATGTTCATTTTGATCTTGCAGATATTGCTTTAATTCATCTTTTGTTGGTGGAAGACCTGTAAGGTCAAGGGAGGCTCTTCTTATAAGTGTTTCTTTAGATGCTTCAGGCGATGGCTTTAAATCGTTTTCTTCTAATTTATTGTGAATAAAATTATCGATTGGGTTGTTGATTGAAGCTTTGAAATTTGAATTTGGAACTACGGGTCTTTTTGGTTTTTGGTAGGACCAATGTTTCTCGTATTTACCACCCTCTGAAATCCACTGTTTAATTGTATTGATTTGTTCGGGGCTAAGTTTGTCCCCGGCATTCGGAGGTGGCATTACTTCATCGGGATCGGTTGAAGTAATGCGGTAAATGATTTCAGACTCATCAATATTTTTTGGTACTAAAGCCTTGATGCCGTCATGATCCTTGGTCGCTCCATCAAAAGTGTCTAATCTGAGCCCGGCTTTGCGATCATTTTCATCGGGTCCGTGACATCGATAACAATGGTTCGATAACAATGGTCGTATGTCGTTGTTAAAACTGACCTCTGCGTATGCAATCTTTGTTATTGCTAGAAATATGACGATGCAGCGGATGGGCATAATTTACTTTAACGGGTCAATTTGAATTTAATATCAAAAAATTACTTTTCCCACCTCATTTTCCATATTTCGCTCGGAGAATGAGCTTCACTGAATATTTGTTTTACTTTTGTAATAATTTCAGCCTTTTCTTTTGATAGGTTTTTAACTTCACTAGGATCTGATTCAAGATTATAGATTTCGATGGGAGGGTCTTTCTGTTTTTTTAGATTCTTTTGAACTGCTTTCCAGTTTTGGAAGCGTACCGCTCTTGCCCCGCTTCTCTCATGGAATTCCCAATAAAGGTATTCATGTTTTTGTTGGCTTTCTTTGCCCAAAAGAGTCGGCAGAAAACTGATCCCGTCCAAGTTTTCCGGGGTTTCAACATCGGCAATTTCACAAAAGGTTGGAAAAATATCCCAATGAGCGCTGATATGATTAGTGATGGCATTTGGTTTTATTTTGCCGGGCCATCTAGCAACTAGCGGAACCCTTATTCCTCCCTCATAAAGGTCCCTTTTATATCCTCTGTAAGGACCATTCGAATCAAAGTAGTCTGGCATGTGTCCGCCTTCTCTATGAGGGCCATTATCCGAGCTCAACATAACTACGGTATGATCGTCAATTTCCAGTTCTTTGATGAGATTTAAAATATCGCCAACGCCTTCATCTAGTTTTGTCATCATACCGGCAAACATTGCTGCAGGATTTTTGACATTTGGTCCTTTGTATTTTCCGATTTTATTTTCATGCTCTGAAAAGGTTTTGCGAAATGGAGCAGCGTATTTTTCAGGGACATGCATTGAGGCATGAGGAATGGCCAGAGGTAAGAAACAAAAAAACGGACCATCTTGGTATGACCTTATGAATTCAATAGCCTTTTCCATGATCAAATCATGAGAATAAGTTTTTCCATCTAGTTCTATTTTTTTTTCGTTATCAAATAACCATGTAGGATAGTAGGTGTGAGCATTGCGCTGACAGTTATAACCATAAAATCTATCAAAACCCTGATTTTCAGGAGCCCCCTCTGAACCGGGACTACCAAGTCCCCATTTACCGAATGCACCAGTTTGATAGCCAGATTTTTTTAATGCTTCTGCAATAGTAAAAGCATTTTCAGGTATTGGGTGCTGTCCAATAGGCCTGACCTCTTTATTGCCTCTTATCTGAGTATGACCAGTATGCAGACCAGTCATTAACACTGATCTCGTTGGTGCACAGACGGTCGAACCGGAATAGTGTTGTGTAAATTTAATGCCTTCTTGTGCCAATCGATCAATGTTTGGGGTCTTAAATTTTTTTTGCCCATAACAAGAGAGATCACCATATCCTGCATCATCCAATAAAATGTAAATGATGTTAGTTTTTTTTCCGGCCGAGCAAATTAAATTAAAAAGAATATTAAATGTTAAATAATAAATAAGATATCTCATGTCTTTAGTTACTTAGATATAAATGAGGTTTTGAGTGTAAATATCACTTACTTTAATTAACAGAGACTTGGTGATATTGATTTATTTTCGGATTGCTGATGGTCGTTTTTTGACCATTTGGCCAGACTACTTCGATTTCTGATATCTCTTTAATTTTACCTAATCCAAAGTGTGCTCTAGAAGGGCTTTGAGAAGTAAAGCCATCTCCGTTAACAATGATTTTGCTCCAATTTCTAGATTTTGATTTGGCCGTTATTACAGAACCTATTGGTGAAGTAATTTCGTTATCTTCCAGATTTATACCTATCCAAGAGTTATCGGAATCAATAGTGTTTTTGTAGATATGAAGTCTTTGACTCATGGTCTTGACGTTATACTCAACCACAATGAGATCTTGGGTTCCATTTTCATCCATATCGGTCGCAAGGACTGACCTTGAATCATACTCAAAGGCTGAACCAAGTAGAAAACCTGCGTTTAAAAAATCTTTTCCAGATTGATTGAGGTACATTGCATTATGTTCAAAACCGTTCCAAGAGAAATCTTTACCCAGCCCAGACAATAATTCCGTTTGGAAGAGATCATCGAGAACAGTGTTGGGTTTGGAATTCCCAGTGTATAGATCATGACACCAGAATCGAGTACAATAATCTTTGGCGGAATTGCCGCTAATGTGTCCGTTGACCACATATAGATCGGTATCACCGTCCAAATCAAAATCAGTGGCAGTGCAACCCCAAGACCATCCTGATCGAGCCGCGGATGCGGTGAATTTGGGTTGGGTGAAATTACCTTTGGTATCTCTTGTGTAGAGTCTATTACCAAAGGTCATTGGGGCTCTCATCATAGAGTATTTCTCATATCCGGGTTTTGTTATTCCGAGACCATCCAATCGTCTTGCGGTCGTTGAGCTCATGCCAACGAGGCAAAGATCTTGAATGCCATCACTGTTCCAATCGCCAAAAGTATGCGACATTCCAAATGCATACTTTTCATCACCAAAATCTTCAGTTTTATCGGTAAAGTTTCCTTTGCCATCATTAATGTAGAAATCTAACCCTGAGAAGTCAGCTACCACTACAAGGTCAGGGTGATTATCAAAATTTAGATCTACCAAAGAGGCGCTGAAAGTTCGTCGATCTCTCTTTTTAGCAAGTCCTGATTTTTGGGTAATGTCTGTAAAATTATTATTACCATCGTTTCTCAACAAATAATCAGGATATCCGTCATTGGCATCGTAATAAGGTGTGGGCATTGAGCCTCCTATATATGGAGCTTTCCACTGACCGATAAAAAGATCCAAGTCGTTATCACCATCAATGTCAGCGGCGCTTAGTGCGTGTAAACCTTTGAGAGGGGGAAGGTTAAATTTTAAAGGAGCCTTGATAAAATTGCCTTCATTATTCCCTAAAAATAAAAGTAAAGATCCGTCAGCAGAATTGCCACCTATATAATCTACGTTTCCGTCTCCATTTAGATCGGCAAGGAGACCCGCCTCAGCAGGTCTGATTATGGGGTTGCGAAGAAAATCCTTTTTTGAATATTTACCCTCGCCCTCATTCTTATAAATCAAATTACATCCGCCAGTTACGATTTCATTTAATCCATCACCATCCAGATCATAGACCATTATAGGACTGAATCTCGGGTACCTTCCTGGGGCTTCAATTTTTGGATCGGCATTCATTGCCTCATGAAAGATTTTTTTGCCTTTCCGAGTAATGATTTGCAAATCGCTGAGATTAATTATTTCAGGCGTGGGAAACTCTCCTTCACCGGTGGACCAAGTGACTTTAATTTTCCCTCGAATAATGACGCGCTTCTCTTCCTCATTGGATGTGCAGTGCATTTCACATGAAATAATTGAACCTGCAGGTTCATTGTTTGCAGCTGGTATGAATTTAGAGTGGTGCCACTCACTTTGATTTAATCTCCATCCTTTTTGATGAAGTTGACTTATCAGTTTTTGATATTGGTCTCTGGTGATTTTTTTTTCTGTTCCCTTTAGAGCTTCTATTTTGATGCCATTAATTCCCCAGTCTGGAGATTCTTGAGGTGTCGGATCTCGGAGAATCAGAGTTTTGAATTTGAAATCATTGAGAACTTTGAGAGGGTCCGAATTTCTTAATTGATCCCAAAGGCTAATGAATACTTGTTCGTGTTGAACAGCTTTTGTTTCATTTTCAAAAACCGTTTTATCGAGTTTTTCTCTCTCTTTTTGAATTTCTTTTATCGGACTATTTGATTCCGTGACTGCAATATCCGAGATTGTTTCCTCGGATTTATTGCAGCCACAGAATAAACAAATAATTATAGCAGAAGATAAGAAATAGATCTTACTCATCTAGTTTACGTACTCGATAGAAAAGTTGTCTAGATTCGGCAAATCCTGAGATGTCAGTAAAGGTTCCAACTCCTTTGGAGCCTAGAACATTGTCATCAATTTCTTGCCATATTTCACAGTCCTCCGAAGCATCTACCGCGTAAACCACGTTAGGTCTGGCGTTAAATGTAATTTCTATATTTCCATCAGCATTTCTTACTACTGATGTAATCGCAAAAGGAGCAGCGGGTGCTATGAGCTCGGACGCTATGCTGCCTTCGAACAGAGTTTGAATTTGCACCTCATCCAAGGGTTTATTGAAGATTGCAAATTCATCTATTCTCCCAGCAAGGCTATTTCCTTGGTTCAAATCAGATCCAATATTAATGACTCCATTAAATTCATCAAGAGGTTCTGCGCCTTCTTTGCTAGCTGCAAGCTGCCCATCGACCCAGATCTCCATGGTTCCCTCTTCATTTCTTTGAAAGACAAAATGTTGCCATGTGTCAGTATTTACTAGCCCACCAACAGTTAATCTTTGAGTTCCTCCGCAACAACCTGACTGATCAAAATAGATGGTATTATTTCCCCAAGGTGTGTGTGCTTGGAAACCACGCTGGCTACCAGTTGCATTCGGGGCAACCATCCAGAAGGCGCTCGTGTTACCAACTGCTGTGGTATTTTGCCAGAACGCTACTGAAAGTTCATTGGTGTCAAAAGGTTCACTGAAGTGATCGCCTTCAGGAGTGACGGCTGTAGACTGATCATTAACAGTTCCTAGGTCCAATGCATAGTCGCCTACAGCTCCACTGTAACCATCACCATCTTCCGAATAAGAGGCAGATCCCAAAAGTTCAGCACTCGGAGCATTGCCAGATACATCTGCCGCAGTGGTAGGATCAGATGGATCATTAAAGTCCCAATAAGCAAGAAGCTTTAGTTCTGGAACAGGAGGAGTACTGTTTGGATTGTTTGGATCTGAAAGAGAGTCAATAACCTCCTTAGAATCTGAGTATCCATCACCGTCACTGTCCGCATTGAGAGGATCTGTGCCAGTGTTGTTTAAATTGACGAAGATACCTGTATTAGATTCGACTCCGTCAAGTAGTCCATCCTTATCACTGTCAGCATTTAAAGGATTAGTCTTGGTGTCCGTAATTTCTACCTTGTCATTGAGACCATCATTATCTGAATCTGCTTTGTCAGGTTTGGTTCTTGCTTCAAATTCCTCAATATTAGTTAAGCCATCATTATCGTCATCACCTTCAGGATCATCAACTCCGTATTTTTCTTCCCAAGCATCAGGGAGTCCATCACCATCATCATCTTCTTGAGTTGCTCCGATTGGGCTGACTCCGTCAGCCAAGGCCTCAATTGCTGCTTCAGGCAACACTTCTCTCCAAATTGCGATATCGTCAATATGACCATTGTAAGGGATTTCACCATTGTTTCGACCACCAAAGATGAAGGTTCCTCCACCATTAGGCGCACGCTGTGCAGTCGGCCCACCATCAACTTGACCATTTAAGTATATAGTGGCTTCATCAATCGCACCATCATAGGTCCATACCGCATGAACCCATTGATCTGCTTCAAGTACTGTGCTTGCATTCCAGTCCGCTCCCCAGTGAGCACTGTGGAGTAATCCTCCGTTACGAATACCGTTATGGATGCCTTGCTGGGTCTGTCCCCACATAAAGCCCTGTCCACCGGCTGAACCAATCGGCTTCATCCAGCAGGCAAAAGTATAACTTCCATCTTCGAAGTCACGAATCATTGAATTCATATCAATGCTCGGAAAATCAAGGTGACCGCCATTAAAGCTGGCTCCGGTAGTGGGTGTTGGCCCCAAGTCAGCGCCATCAACATCAAAGGTGACGTCTCCATCCACCACTCCATCATTGCCGTTTCCACTTAAGTCTGCGACTTCTCCTTCAAAATCCAAATAAAGATAAGGGAATGGAAGGACACCTTTACTATTTTCGTCATTAGGGTCAGTTCCTCCAATAATTTCACCACCATCTGCATAACCATCACCATCAGTATCTGAATTGTTAGGGTCAGTTCCCGTATTTTCCTCATCAACCAATTCACCAGTGTTGGTTTCAACTCCGTCAGCCAAACCGTCTCTATCAGTATCCGCCTTTTTAGGATCAGTTCCTGTATTAGTCGCACTTACATATGTTCCAGTGTTGGTTTCAACTCCATCACTTAGCCCATCATCATCCGTATCTGCTTTGGTTGGATCGGTTTTAGTTTCCTCGTATTCATCAAGATCAGTCAATCCATCACCATCAAAGTCACCAGTACCTGCTCCAGGTCCAGGTCCAGACGCGTTGCCGTTCAAGTCTTCAAGATTATCAGCAAACTTTTCTTCGTAAAAGTCAGGCAGACCGTCTCCATCCTGATCTTCATCAGTTCTTCCTATTGGACTTGCTCCATCAACCAATGCTCTAATTGATCCCTGCGGAAGCGCCTCGTTCCAAACGGCGACATCATCGACCAAACCGCGATAGTTGTCTCCGCCCCCGTTGCTTCCACCTACAATCAAGTTTCCACTTCCATTCGGTGCGCGTTTGCCACCGGTCCAGTCCACCTCGCCATTGAGATATATTGTGCCAACGTCTGCGTCTCCATCATAGACCCACGCAGCGTGTATCCACTCGCCATCAAGAGCGCTTAAGTTGGTCGCTCCATTGGTGTCAGCTCCCCAGTGCGCTTGGTGTAAAAATCCGCCGTTACGGATGCCATTGTGGATACCTTGTTGCGTTTGACCCCATAGGAACTTATTACCGTTTAGGTCACTTGGTTTAATCCACGCTGAGAGGGTATAACTATTTTCTCCTTCAATATCCTGAATGATACCTGATAAATCAACACCTGGAAAATTGATGTAACCTCCGTTGAAGTTGCCAGCCGCGAATGGAGTTGATCCGCCTTCTGCACCTTCTGCATCAAAGGTAATAGCACCGCTGACGTCTCCGTCATTACCTTGTTCGCTTGAATCAACCGCACCATCCTCAAAGTCCACGTATAGGATGGGAGAAGGTATCGAACCCTTACTGTTTTCATCATTTGGATCAGAGCCTCCAGCAACCTCATAGCCGTCACTATAACCATCACCATCGGAATCAGCATTATTGGGGTCTGTGCCTGTGCTTTCCTCGTCTATAAATTCACCGGTATTGGTTTCAACACTATCAGCGAGGCCATCACCATCGGTATCCGCGTTTTTGGGGTTTGTTCCGGTGTTGGTTGCGCTTACAAAAGATCCTGTGTTGGTTTCAACACCATCACTGAGCCCGTCACCATCGGTATCCGCTTTGGTTGGGTCGGTCTTAGTTTCCTCGTACTCATCAAGGTCAGTCAATCCATCACCGTCAAAGTCTCCAGTTCCAGATCCAGGTCCAGGTCCTCCAGCATTACCATTCAAATCTTCAAGATTATCCACAAGCTTCTCTTCCCAAATATCTGGAAGTCCATCCTCGTCGTCATCACTCGTATCAATTAACTCGAGAGGACTACTGCCACCTGCAAGAGAGGCGATCTGATCCTCATCAAGAACATTATTAAAAATCGCAAAATCATCGATTCTTCCTGCCATGCTATTTGCTTGAGTGGGACCTTCGGCACCAACAGTTATAATTCCATTAAACTCATCAAGAGGCTCTGCCCCGCCTTGACTAGCCGCTTGTACTCCATCGACCCAAATCTCCATATTTCCATCAGTATCTCTCTGAAAAACAAAATGTTGCCATTGATTTAACTGAACAAGACCACCAACGGTTAGTCTTTGTGTTGCTCCACAGCAGCCAGACTGATCGAAGTAAATGGTTCCATTACCCCATGGTGTGTGAGCCTGAAAGCCCCTTTCATTAGATCCTGCTGCCGGTGAATGTATCCAAAACGAACTTGTATTGCCAGTTTGGGGAGTGTTCTGCCAGAAAACAACAGACATCGCGTTATTGTCATACGCGGTGTTCAGGTGATCTCCCTCCAGGGTTTGTGCCAATGAGCCATCGTTAACCCCGCCAAGATCAAGAGCATAATCTCCCACCGAATCACTGAAGCCGTCACCATCATCGGTGTAAGCAGCACCACCGATAAATTCCAGATCAGGAGAACTACCCGTGACATCGGAAGATGCTGCAGGATCAGACGGATCATTGAAATCCCAGTATCCTAAAATTTCGAGCTCTTGGGATTTAGCTGTCATTACCGATAAAAATATCAGTAGAGTTATTTTAATTGCGATTGTGGAGGATCTAATTGTTTTCATAGGTTGCTTATGTGGGTTTGTGGATTCTGAGTATGAAAATTATTATTCTTCTGCTCGGCTGACTCTGTAAAGGATAACTCTGTAATCAGAGATGTCTTCGTCTAAAAATTCTGTTATCTCATCTTCTTCGTTTGCAGGAAAGGAGTCATCAATTTCTTCCCAGAAAATGCCATCCTCACTTCGTTCAATTAAAAATGCTTCTCCTGCACGTGATGGCCAGGAAATTGTAATACCTTGATTGGAATAATTAATCTCATTAATTTGGAAAGGGGTGCTACTTTTTGGAATTTCAATTCCTTCTTTAATATTAAAAAAGTCAATGTCGACAGCACCTGCTTGTGGAGTCGCGCCCAAACCCATTGCAATGTAGGTGTATGAGGCGTCATTTCCGGTTCCTGATGTAAGGAAATAGCTCGTAGGGGTATTGCTTCCATTCAGATAAACATCGGCCTTATGTGTTCCATTTCCGCTGGTATCTTCCTCAATCGTGATCCAAAAATTATTCCAAACTCTAGGTTCGATAGCCAAGACATTATCTTCTCCACCACCGTCATTAGCATCGACTACAGCTGATGGGCTAGGCCCATTTAATTTGTTCATTGTTAAACCTTCACCTCCAGTATAATCACCTCCAGGGCCGACGGTCTCAGTTGAAATTGCGAATGAGATGAGCTGACCACTTTGGCTGTCCCTGATACTGAAACTTCCTTTTCCTCCATCGTGAATAGCGTAACCATCACCAGTATCGCTCCAATCTGTATTAGTTCCATCGCTTGAGTGATATTTATCTAGAGGTAAATTGTTTCCTGGCACCGGCACTCTTGCTCTAAAGTTTAAAGTAATCCCATCTATTAAAGGTGAATACCCATCGCTGAGTATTGTTGTCAGATCTTTAGTGAAATATAATTTACGATTTGAAGGATCACCGAATCCATGGGATCTGGGGTCTCCAGTGTCCTGCATTCTTATAAAGTTTTCTGCACCCTCTTCTAAAAGAGCTAATCCACCTGGTGCACCTGATTCAAAGTCTGATTCATCCCAAGCGTCTGAGCCATTATTATGATCCCATTCATCACTCACAGGATCAACATCACCATTAAATTCGTAATCCCAACCACCCGTTGGAGAGGCGAATTCGCCCGAGGTAGTCTGACCAGATAAAACATTAATAATTAGTTCAGCGGTAACGTCTTCCTCATCCTCGGCACTTGCTGTAAGGATAAAGTTTGTGGTTTTTTCAGGACTCACTTTGATGCTACCTTGACCATTTTCTGAAGTGACTTCTCCAATTTCTGGAGAGATAGAAACAACAGCGTCCTCTCTAACAATCCAATTGAGGGTTGCCTCTTCTCCTGAATTTATGAGAGCTGGGCTTGCAGAGAACGATCCGACTAGAGATACTTGAATGTTTACAGATTCACTAGCTCCCTCTTCTTCGGGGGTATCAACAGTTATTGTATATTCAGAGCTGATTGTAGGATTAATTTCTATGGATCCTTTTCCATCTACACCAGTCAAAGTTAGAGCGTCTATATTGCCGGGACTAATTGTTGCTGATGTTGAAGCAGGGCTAATGGTCCAATTGAGAGTGATGCTTTCTCCTGGTAAAATTGATTCCTCAGATGCAAGAAATCTTTGAATGGGTATTTCGTCATCTGCTGGGGGGACAACAACGATTCCATCGAGTTCAGTTCTTGCGCCTTCTTCATTAGGAATTCCCTTACCGAGGCGAAGATTGATAATGCCTTCTTCGTCCGCAGTGAAATAACCAATTGATATTGCATATAAATCAGGCCCAGCTCCGTTGTCTTCAACAACTGCAACACCATCAGTCTTGATGTTATTTACAGTAATCATTTCTCCCTGCGTAACTAGTGACATCATATTGCTTCCGCCTATTCCTTGTCCTTTAAGTGTTACACTTTCCGCAGTGATAGAGTAGACTGAGTAGAATTGGTTAAGCCCTTGTCCTGGCCCAAAACCATCTCCACCCTCATCTACTCCAGTGTAATCTGGCAGACCGTTTGGTGATATGCCCGTATTCACGCGAACCCATCCATCATCAATGATCCATTGAAGGTTTCCTCCTAAGACAGGATCAGTACTATTGGGTGAATTTTTGTTTCCGGCTTCTCCATCTAATCGATTATCCACTAACAAATACCAGGTAGTTACACCATCAGCTTCCACTTCAGCAGTGTATGGAGCGTTGTCACGTGCATTATTTGCGAATCTAATATAGTTAGCGCCCAATAGATATTCTGGAAGATCAATGATTTGACTACCGCTTGTTGAG
>CEUK01052326.1_pt1 | contig 14278 bp, 13 predicted proteins | sample 356451 | NCBI WGS metagenome assembly CEUK01 (sample SAMEA2622843, study PRJEB7988) | marine metagenome | isolation source: saline water (ENVO:00002010), including
ATAATATTGCTAAAGCAAAGTGTGAAATTACAAGTCACTTAAAAAGAAATGGAACTTTAATTATTCCCAGTGATAATAAATTTTTGGATCAAAATCTAAAAGATTTATGGAATGGAAGAATAGTCAGAGTTAAATTACTTAGTATCCATGAATTTAATAAATTTAGATTTCCAAAAGAAGATGTGGTTTTAGGCTTTTATGATAGTTCGAATAATAATATAAAAATAGATAACAAGGATTTTCAGATAACATTTAAGGGAAGGCATAATGCAATGAATTTTCTTTATGTTTATGCACTTGCAAGAGAATTTGGTATGAAGTTTGAGGCTTATAATTTTTTTGATTTTACAAGCCTTAAGGGGAGAAATAGAATTGTTAAAAAAGAAAAGGTCACTATTCTTGATGAGACATATAATGCATCTCCTGAATCCGTTATGGCATGTATTGATGTTCTATTAAGTTTCCCTGGAAGGCATTTCTTAATTTTAGGGAGTATAAAAGAATTAGGAGATAAGACGATTAAATATCATTTAGAGTTAATGGATTTTATAGAGAAATCAAATTTGGATGGATTTATTTTTTTATGTGAGGAAGATCTAGAAAAGAAATTAAAAAAATTATGTATTTTTAAAAAGGAAATATCTTTTGTAAGAGATATTGATCAAATAAGTTTTATTGTAAATAGTTGGTTAAATTATGGAGATTATCTATTGATTAAAGGTAGCAGATACTGGAAACTTGAAAAATTAATTTCTCAAATTAATTAATTTTTTTTCCAATCTTTTATGTTTACTTGTCTGCTCCTTGAAATCGCAAGTGAATTCTTTTCTACATTTTTATTAATAACTGATCCTGCTCCTATGGTTGCTGAATCTTCAATATTTACAGGAGCAATAAAAACGGAATTAGCTCCAATCTTACAATTATCTCCTATCAAAGTTTTATATTTATTTAGTCCATCAAAATTTGCAGTAATCGTGCCTGCTCCAATATTTGTGAATTTCCCAACACTGCAATCACCAACATAACTTAGATGGTTTACTTTTACTGATTTTTCTAGCATGCTTTTTTTAATTTCTACAAAATTTCCAATCTTACACTCTGACGAAATAATACAATTTGGTCTGATGTGGCTGTAAGGACCAATACATACATTTTCCATTATCTCTGAATTGAGTACCGTTGAATTAACAATTCTGCAATTTTCGCAGATTGTAGAATTATCAATAAAACTATTGGGTCCAATAATGCAATTATTTGCTATTTTTGATTCACCTCTAATATGAGAATTTGATTCAATTACAACATCTATGCCAATCTCACATTCTTCACTTATTGAAGAAGATAATGGGTTCATAAATGTAACGCCATTAAGCATATGTTTTTCTTTGAGAGATTTTTGGAAAATTTCTTCACATTTTGCTAGTTGAATTCGATTGTTTATTCCAGAAATCTCCTCATCATTATCTATTAGGAAAGAGTAGGATTTTTCAATATGTAAAATTGTATCTGTTATGTAAATTTCATTTTGGATATTATCACTGTCTAATTTATTAATTACATTAGATAAATTTTCCCACTCAAAACAATAGACACCAGCATTAATAAGATTATTTAGTCTCTCATTAGATTGGCAATCTTTCTCTTCAATAATACTAGTTATTAAATCACCATTAGTGAAGACTCTGCCATATCCAGTTGGATCAGTTTTTTTTGTTGTCATTATTGTTGCCTCAGATCTTTTTGACTCATGGAATTTTAAAAGATTTTTTAATGTATGAGTTTTTATAAGAGGAACATCTCCATTAAGTACTAATAATTTTCCTTTGAAATTTTTTAGTTTTTTGGAAAGTACTTGAATTGCATGGCCTGTTCCATTTTGAGGATTCTGCAAAACAAAGTTTATTTTATTTATCTCTTTATGGCAGGATAATGACTCTTTGATTTTGTTTGCTTCATGTCCTACAACTACAAATATTTTATCAGGATTAAGATCGCTGCATGAATTAATAACTCTTTCAATAAGACTTTTACCAGCTATTTCATGGAGCACTTTAGGCAATGTACTTACCATCCTGGTTCCTTTTCCTGCGGCTAATATTGCAACTGCTAACATAGAAAGTTATTGTTTATTTAAATCTAGCTGTTAATGGTTGATTTCGTCAGTTCCACTTTTTTCTCCATTCATTAGTATTTTTAAATGTAGACATAAATTGTTCCTCTTTCCTTCGTTTTAAAATTTCTAATGACAATGAATTGTTTTCAGGATCTCTGTATGGAATTGCAGCCTTAGTATAAAGATGCTCTTCTTCCATAATGGTAAGTCTTTTAATTAGAGAGTTAATTTCAAATTGATCCTCATCGCTCTTTCTTTTTGCTAAAGTTCCAATACTCCATTCTCTCGCGTTAGCTTTTGTTGGAATAATATTGTAAAGATCTAACCCTAAACTTTTAAAGGTTCCCCTTACAGCAGCAGCAGAAGAATATGTAATAATATACCCTTTTTTATTTAATTTATTTTTGATTTTAGTAATAAATTCAATAGACCAAATCTCTGGACATTTTTGTGGAGAAAAACCATCTAAATAAATCAAGTCAAAATTTGTATTTTTTGGAATTTTAGAAATCTGTTCTCTTGCATCTCCCCAAAGTACTTTACAAGTGAAAAACTGATCTTTAAAGGTACTATTGACGAATAATGATTCGAGAATTTGATTTACCTTTGGATTCCATAAATTTCTAAATTTATGATTGTTTAAAGAATAATTAAGCGGTCTTTTATCTATTTCAAGTGCATACCAATTTAGATATGAAGATTGATTAATTAATGTATTAAAAAGAAAAGAAGAATTATAACCAAGTCCGAAACAAATATCTAAAACATTTATAGATTTGTTTCTGAATCTCTCAAGATTGGAGGGATTAATAAACTTATTTTCTGTCTCATATAATGCTCCTTGAATACAATGAAAATTTTCTTTGTAATAATTACTATACAAAGAATAACTGCCATCAAAAGTAATAAATTCTTGTAAATCTTCCAAAGGTAAAAAATCTAGAGTAACAATTCAAGATCATTCCAAAAATTTGGATAAGAAACATTTGAGGCAGAAGCCCTATAGATTTTTGAGGTACCTTTTGCCAAAATTGCTGCTATTGCTAAACTCATTGACACTCTATGGTCTGTTTCACTATCAACTTCAGCCCCAGTAAATTTTCCATCTCCATTTATTACAAGTCCATCTTCTCTCTCGTCTATTATTGCACCAAATTTTCTAAGTTGCCTTGTCATTACTTTTAATCTATCAGTCTCTTTGACTCTAAGTTCTTTCGCATCTTTAATGTACGATATTCCTCCACAAAAACATGCTGCTACAGTCAAAATGGGAATTTCATCAATTAGTTTTGGCAAGATATCTCCTTGTATAGTAAAAGGTTTAAGAGTATTAGCTGTTTTCACATTGATATTTCCTATTGGTTCTCCAGCTACAATCGATTCCTCAAATATTTTATAGTTACATCCCATCACATCCATTATTTCTAAAATTCCAGTCCTGGTTGGATTTAAACCAACATTTTTAATAGTGATATTTGAATTTGGAACAATAGAACCTGCAATCATCCAGAAAGATGCGGAGCTTATATCTCCAGGAATTAGTATTTCTTGACCTTTTAGGTCATTTCCAGATTTTACAACAACATTTCTTCCTAATTCTCCTCTGATTTCTATGTTTGCCCCAAAAGCCTTAAGCATCCTTTCAGTATGGTCTCTTGAAGAAGCTGGTTCAATCACAGAAGTTGAACCAGATGCAGTCAACCCCGCTAGTAGTATAGATGATTTAACTTGAGCACTTGCAACAGGAGTTCCAATAACACATCCTTTTAATTGTTCTCCCTTAATTGCAATAGGTGCTTTATTCCCATTCTCTCTGCCAGATAGAGTACCTCCCATTAATCGAAGTGGTTTACAGACTCTGTTCATAGGCCTCTCTGATAAAGATTTATCACCAGTCATGATAAAATTCTTACCTCTTTGTCCTGCTAAAACCCCCATCATTAGTCGCATGGTTGTACCTGAATTACCACAATCAAGTATCTCTTTTGGCTCATTAAGCCCCTCCAGTCCTACTCCTTGAATTTCAAAAGGTTTGTCTTTAATTATTTCCGGAATTTTGACTCCTAATTTTCTGAGACAACTCGCAGTAGATAGGGGATCCTCTGAATACAAAAAACCGCTAATTTCAGTAGTTCCCGCAGCAATACTTCCAAGAATTAAAGATCTGTGAGAAATAGATTTATCACCCGGCACACTTACAGTCCCTTGTAGGTTTCCACCACCTTTTACCGTTTGGTATTCATTCATTTTTAAACTTTAAGTAGATTCCTTTTTTAAAATTAATAGTATCAATTATTTTCTTATAAATAAATTTTCATTATTCAAATTAAATAAATAAAATATGTGGCGAAAAACAAAAAAAATTTTTATATAATTAATTTCTAGTATTAAAATAATTTTGGATGTGACAGTTAATCTTTCTTATTATCATGTTGCCTCAGATGTTCCTGAAAATAATACTGAAATTGCTGTAGTTATTGATGTACTTAGGGCAACTACAACAATCGCATGGGCATTAAAAAATGGTGCTGATTCAATTAAAGTTTTCTCTGATCTTGATTTATTAAAAGAGGAGGCTTTTAAATGGGATTCTGAAAAGAGATTAATGCTGGCAGAAAGAGGTGGGAAGAAAATCGAAGGATTTGATTTAGGTAATTCACCTGTTTCAGTAACAAAAGAAATTGTCAATGGGAAAAGATTATTTATGAGTACTACAAATGGGACAAAAGCTTTTCAAAAAGTTCAAAATGCTAAACAATTATTTTCAATGAGTCTAAATAATAGAGAGGCTGTAGCCAAAAGGATCATATCTCTTAAAAAGAAAAATATCTTAATACTTGGTAGTGGATGGGAGGGCTCCTATTCTTTAGAAGATTCATTAGCTGCTGGAGCTATTGCTGAATACCTTATTAAAAACGAAGTAAATAGCGTAAACATCCATAATGATGAATTAAATGCTGCATTAGCTCTCTGGCAATTTTGGAAAGGAAATATATTAAAATGTCTTAAAACAGCAACTCATGGCAAAAGATTGACAAAAATTGGAAATTATGAAGATGATTTTAAATGTTGTTCTCAACTTGATTGCCTTGATATTGTCCCTTTACAAGTTGAGAGAGGAGTGATTCGAGCTTCTTGACTTATGAATTATTTTAATAGGAGTTACATTCTTGACTGATTTCTTAGTAGCGGCTTTACAAATTACAAGTACTTCAAATATTGATTCAAATTTTGCACATGCAGAAGAACAAATTGAATTAGCTTCACGTAGGGGTGCCGAATTGATAGGTTTACCTGAGAATTTTGCCTTTTTGGGGGATGATCATGAAAAGCTTCAATTGGCTGAAGAATTATCTTTAAAGTGTACTAACTTTCTTAAAAAGATGTCTCAAAGATATCAGGTTTATTTACTAGGTGGAGGATACCCAGTTCCTGCAGGTGATGATGCTCATATCCTTAACAGATCGGCATTGTTTGGTAAAGATGGTCTTATTCTTGGTAAGTACGATAAAATTCACCTTTTTGACGTAGATCTTCCAGATGGGAACTTATATAAAGAGTCATCAACCATTTTATCTGGATCGGAAAAGCCCCCTATTATTGATATTCCAGGATTATGCAAAGTTGGTTTGTCTATTTGTTATGATGTTAGATTTCCAGAACTTTATAGATATTTATCCGATAAAGGAGCTGAATTACTTATGATACCTGCAGCATTTACTGCATTTACAGGTAAAGATCATTGGCAAATCTTATTGCAAGCAAGAGCTATAGAAAACACTGCCTATGTAGTTGCACCCGCTCAAACTGGTATCCATTATGGAAGAAGACAAAGTCATGGTCATGCTATGGTTATCGACCCTTGGGGTACTGTGTTGTCTGATGCAGGAAAAACACAGGGAGCTGCTATTGCTCCTGCAGATAAGTCAAGAGTGAAGAAAATTAGAGAGCAGATGCCTAGTCTGAAACATAGAAAACCGAGTTTATTTTCAAAATAATGGGCATAAAACTTATTAATAAATTAGCTTATTATTTTTCAATTATTTTTTTATTAAACGGCTTTGTTTCTCCTGTAAGATCTTCAAGCGCATTAGCGGCTTGGGCTTTAAGGTCAAATGGCGTATTAGAGTTGAGAACTAAACCTAACTCAAAATTAAAGGCATATTTCCAAAAAGCAAATAGAAATTTTGGAGATCGTTTTTGGGTAGACTTTAAAGGTGAATTAATAAAACCAAGAGTAATTAAAGGCAACGGACCTGTTAAGGAAATTAGGTTAGGTAAGCCTAATAATGGACAAACTAGATTAGTTGTTGAATTTAATAAAGATAAAAGTATTAATCCTTATAACTTGGAATTAATTGGGATAAGTGAAAATAAATGGAAAATTAAACTAGCTTCTTTTCAAAAAAATTCATTTAAGGCAATTAGCGAGGGACTTGTTTCTAACTCTTCACCACAAATATCCAAGAAATTAAATTTAGGATCTATTAAAGGTATTAATCTAAATTCATCAAGCTTACCTAATGTAAGAAGAAATAAATTCTATGTAGTGATTGATCCAGGTCATGGTGGTCCTGATACAGGAGCTATTGGTATAAGCGGTTTAAGAGAAACTGATGTTGTTTTAGATGTTTCTAAAACAGTCACAAGGCTACTTTCAGAAAAAGGAGTAAATGTGAGAATGACAAGAACTAAAGAAATTGATTTGGATTTAGCGCCAAGAGTAGCAATTGCTAACAGGACAGGAGCAGATATATTTGTAAGTATTCATGCAAATGCCTCAAGAGGCAAGAAGAGAGATATAAATGGTCTAGAAACTTTTTATTATTCAGGATGGAGAGGAAGACTACTGGCGCAGAAAATTCAGAATCAAATATTAAAAGTTTCTCCAGGAAGTCCTGATAGAGGAGTTAGGAGAGGAAGATATTTTGTAATTAGAAAAACGAACATGCCAGCAGTGCTTGTAGAGATTGGTTTTGTTACTGGAAGATTAGATGCAAGAAGGTTAGAGAAATCAATCCATCGTAAAAGAGTTGCTTATGCTATTGCAAAAGGCATTCTTGAATATCTTCAGAGAGTAGGTTGAAATTAAAAATAGGCATTTTTGATAGTGGCATCGGAGGATTTACAGTACTTAAGTCTCTCCTTAAATATAGGAGAGATATTGATGTTATTTACTTAGCTGATACAGCTAGAAATCCATATGGGAATAAAAAATCTGAAGAGATAAAGCAAATAGCTAGTGAGATTTCTAATTGGTTTAAAACTATGAATATAGATATTTTATTAGTTGCTTGTAATACGACTAATGCCTGTGCACTTGATATTTTAAAGAATAATTTGCAAATACCATGTTTTGATTTAATAAATTCTGTTTCAGAAATTGTTTCAGAAAATGAAGTTGGTGTTTTAGCAACTACTGCAACAATTAATTCAGATTTTTATAAGAAAATACTTTTAGCTGAGAGAAAAGACATAAAAGTTTTTCAACAAGATTGTCCTGGATTTGTAAATGAGATAGAAAAAATTCCATTAGATTTTCAAAAAATTAATCAACTTGCTGGCTATTATCTAAAACCTTTATTAAAAGAAAATATTAAAGAGATTATATTAGGATGTAGTCATTACCCTCTGATTATTGGAATTTTAAGAAAAAAAATTTCAGAAGGAGTTAATTTGATTGATCCAGCTTCAGCGATGGTAAAAAAATTTAATAAAAAATTTCCTATTGAAATCAATTATGAAAAAAATGAGACATTATTTAGTAACGTAGAATTCTTTGCTACTGGAAGTACTAACGAATTTTCTATAAAAGTGACAAATTGGTTAGATATTAATAAAAAAATCAGGTTAGTTAACCTACGAACTGATACTTGATTCATTTAATATATAAGAGAGGTTAAACATGACAACAGTTACTGAGCTATTACAACCGGTTGAGAAAGATCTGGAAGACCTGATCATTGAATTGAAAAATTTAATAGGTGCTGGACATCCAATCTTACAAGCAGCTGCGGAGCATCTTTTCTCTGCAGGGGGTAAAAGGTTGCGTCCTGGAATCGTTTTATTGATATCTAAAGCTATTTCTAAAGATTCAACATTATCTGAAAAACATAAAAGGCTAGCAGAAATTACAGAAATGATTCATACAGCTTCTCTCGTACATGATGATGTTGTTGATGAAGCATCCATTAGAAGAGGTGTAGAGACTGTTCACAGTAGATTTAATACCAGAGTAGCTGTTTTAGCTGGTGATTTTCTTTTCGCTCAAGCAAGTTGGCATTTAGCTAATTTAGATAATGTAAAAGTGGTTAAGTTACTAAGTAGAGTAATAATGGACTTAGCTGAAGGTGAGATTAAACAAAATTTAAATAGATATGACTCAGGCCAGACTTTTTCAAAATACATAAATAAAAGTTATTGCAAAACGGCTTCATTGATTGCTAATAGCTCAAAAGCGGTAGGAGTATTGAGCGATATTAGTGATCAGAAATTAAACTCACTTTATGATTTCGGTAAAAATATTGGTTTAGCTTTCCAGGTAGTAGACGATATTCTTGATTTCACAGGCAATGATAAACAATTAGGCAAACCTGCAGTTAGTGATCTCGCTAGTGGATATCTAACAGCACCTGTTTTATATGCTCTTGAGGAAAATAAAAATTTATCTGTTTTAATAAACAGAGAGCTTGCTGAAAAGGAAGATTTTAATAATGCGTTAGAAATTATTATGAGTTCGGATGCTATTAAAAGATCAAGAAAGCTTGCTGAGGAATTTGCGGTTTTATCTAAAGAAGCTATTTCTTGGTTACCTGATTCCGAATCCAAGAGAGCTCTTTTAGCTTTGCCAGAATTTGTTTTAAGTCGTTTGTATTAAGATGGTTTAGTTTTAGTTGCTAAATACCATTAAATTTTTATTGGAATTTCTAAAATATTTGCTTCAATTTAGAAAAGGTTTTTTTAAATGGAATTAAACAAAAAAAATTCAATCAACAATATTCTTGAAGAAAATAGAATCTTTACTCCTTCAAAAGAATTTTCTTCCCAAGCAAATATTGGTAATTTAAATATTTTAAGGGAGTTAAAAGATGATGCAAAAAAAGATCCTATTAAATTCTGGGATTCTTTTGCAAAATCGGAAATAGATTGGTTTGATCCCTATCAAACAGTATTAGATGAGGAAAATGCACCATTTTATAAATGGTTTCCAGAGGGGAAATTAAATATCACTTATAATTGTCTTGATAGACATGTTAAAAATGGTCTAGGAACAAAAACAGCTTTAATTTGGGAGGGGGAACCTGGAGATAAACAAATATTTACTTATGAAGAACTTCTTAAAGAGGTATGTAAAACCGCTAATGGCTTAAAGTCAATAGGAGTTAAAAAGGGAGATTTAGTTTGCATTTATATGCCTATGATTCCTCAAGCAATGTTTGCAATGCTTGCCTGTGCAAGAATCGGTGCTCCACACTCGGTAGTTTTTGGTGGCTTCTCATCAGAATCTTTGAAGGATAGATTAATCGATGGGAATGCAAAATTTATAGTTACTGCAGATGGTGGCTTTAGAAAGGATAAGGTAGTTGAATTAAAAAAGGCAGTTGACTCAGCTCTTAATTCAGGAGCTAGTGAAATTATTGAAAAAGTAATTGTTGTTAAGAGAACTAAAAGAGAAATTCATATGGACCCAAAAAGAGATTGTTGGTGGCATGAATTATTAGATAATCAAGATGAATGGTGTGAACCTGAGGTGATGAATAGTGAAGATAGATTATTTATTCTTTATACCTCAGGATCTACAGGTAAACCAAAAGGTGTGGTCCATACAACTGCGGGTTATAATTTATGGTCCCATTTGACTTTTAAGTGGATATTTGACATAAAAAAAGATGATATTTATTGGTGTACTGCAGATGTAGGTTGGATAACTGGTCACTCATATATAGTTTATGGACCTTTGTCTAATGGAGCTACAACATTAATGTATGAAGGGGTTCCTAGACCAAGTAATCTCGGCGCTTTCTGGGAAATTGTACAAAAATATAAAGTATCCATTTTTTATACCGCTCCTACAGCGATTAGATCTTTTATGAAGTCAGGACGAGATATTCCAGATCAATATGATTTATCTAGCTTGAGACTTCTTGGTTCAGTTGGAGAGCCTATAAATCCTGAAGCATGGATTTGGTATAAAAATGTTATTGGTAAGGATAGATGTCCTATCGTGGACACTTGGTGGCAAACTGAGACAGGTGGGATAATGATAGGTCCTTTCCCTGGTGCGGTTGAAACTAAGCCAGGATCAGCAACACTTCCCTTACCAGGGATCGAAGTCGAAATTGTTAATAAAGAAGGTAAAAAGGTTAACTCTAATGAAGGAGGCTATTTAATTATTAAAAGGCCTTGGCCAGGAATGATGAGGACCATACATGAGAATCCAGATAGATATATTTCCAGTTATTGGAATTTTATTAAATTCGAAAATGAAGAAAATGTTTATTTCTCTGGAGATGGAGCGAGATTTGATGAAGATGGGTACATATGGATAATGGGTAGGGTTGATGATGTAATAAGTGTTTCTGGTCATAGGTTGGGAACTATGGAGATTGAGTCAGCTCTTGTAAGTCATGATTCTGTCGCAGAAGCTGCAGTTGTAGGTAAAAAAGATGATATTAAAGGTGAATCAATAGTTGCCTTTATTTCTTTGGAAAATAATTTTCAAACGTCTCCAGAACTTATAGATGAATTAAAGAGACATGTTGTAAAAGAGATTGGTGTTATCGCAAAACCAGAAGAAATTATTATTTCTGATTCACTTCCAAAAACAAGGAGCGGCAAGATAATGAGAAGAATTCTTAGGTCTCTCGCTTCCGGGGAAGAAATTTCTGGAGATATAAGTACATTAGAAGATAGCTCAGTATTAGAAAAGTTAAAAGGGGATAGCTAAATAAACTTATCAACCATTTCAATAATTTTTTTTATACTCCTTTTTTTTAAATCATCATCAGCCCATTTTCCTAAGAAATCTTCTCTTAATCCTGCGCTCGCAACCAATGTATGATTTCCCTTAAGAAGTACTCCTTTTGAATTGTCATAATTTCTTATTCTTAAAGAAGATAAAAGGGAATCAGTTTGATCAAGTTTGTCGGAATCAAATTTTATTAATAGATTATTATTCTGAATGTAAGTTTTTTCTATTATTTCTAAAGTCTTTTTTGGGCTAGGACTGAACTCACTTTTAAATTCAAAATTTTTTGATAAGTTTTTTAAAAAAGGAATAGATTCATTAGCTCCAAAATTATTAAAACTAATAGATATAAACTTTTCACAATTTCTTCCTCCATCTGGAGAGATAAGATGGAGTTTACATCCTAAACTATGTCCAACTCTGACAGTGGATATTTCTTCATTTAGTCTTTTTACAAGTGTTCTTTTGCAATTTTTTAAATCTTTCCATGCTTTTATGGCAAGCTCTTGATGATCAAACTGTGGAAGATATTGATAGGCATGAACTGCATAATTTTTTTTGGTAAAAGTTTCTATTAATCTTTTATAGGTTATGTTGGGTTTCGATGCTAAATAACTTCCTCCAATAAATTCAATCACTTTCTTTGGCTTTGCAGGCCAATAGCAATAACTGTTATGTAGAAATTTTGTAAATGGCATTTAATTTCTAGAATTCTCTAAGATTTCTAACGGCTTAAGAACATGTGAGTTTGAATCAATTAAATTTTTATGTATTGAATTTATTTTTTTTTCATTAATGACAAAGGTTATACATGAAGTATTTAAGCCAAAAATGTTTTTAATTCCGTAAAGATTACCTATTTTATTTCCATTATCGCTAAGTATAGGGAAAGGCAATTGAAGATTCCTACTAATAGAATTGTGTGAATATATATTTACATTATTGATTCCCCAAATTTCTGAATTATACGAACTAAATAATTTATAGTTATGTCTAAATGCACAAAGTTGAGAAGTGCAAATGGGAATATTGTTTTTTGGATAAAAAATTAAAACTAAAGATTTTGCTTCAAATTTAGAAGTAGATCGCATATTATCGTGTTGATCATTTAATAATATTTCCGAGGCTAAATCTTCAACTTTTAATGACATGATTTATTTAATTATTATTAATTTAAAAGAAATAATTAATAAATGCGTCAATATAAAAGAAGAATTTTGAGCATTTAGTTGGAATCTATTAACGAGAAAAATTTAGATCAGTTAAATTTCCTCCATAACCAATTTAATATAAACCCAAAAGGAGTTAAAGATAGGGTTGATGAAAATCTCACTGAATTACTAGAACAAAATTCAAAAAATGATGATAGGTCTAAGAAAATTAATTCAGTTCTAATTTTAGACACTGAAACATCAGGTTTAGATGAAAGTAAAGATGAGTTAGTTGAAGTAGGTTGCATCCTTTTTAATGTTCCTACTAAGGCTGTACTTTCTCAGTTATCGTTTCTTTTGCCAGTTAGTTCAAATAATGCAGAGTATATTAATGGGATCTCACCAATTGTGTCTAACTGTAGCCAGCCTTGGGCAGAATCAATAAATTTATTTTTAAAATTTTTAGAGTGCAGTGACCTAATTATTGCTCATAATGTTGAATTTGATAAGAAATGGTTTGGGAGAGGAAAATTACCACTTCTCAAAAAAAAATGGGTTTGTAGTCTTGAAGATATCAACTGGTCTTTTAAAAAAACATTAAAAAGCAGACCATCAGTTACAGATCTTGCATTGGCTTTTGGAATACCAGTTTGGAATTTACATAGAGCTCTATCTGATTGCTATTACCTAGCTGAAGTTTTTAAGAGATGCGAAAATTTAGAAAATCTTTTACTACAAGCAAGTGAGCCAAAATATTTATACAAAGCAATTGTTAGTTATGAAGAGAGGTCACTTGCTAAAAGCGCGGGTTTTCGTTGGAATAATCCTGTACAAGGTGCATGGACTAGAAAATTATCCCAAAATGAAGCAATTAAATTAGATTTTAAAGTTGAAATTTTAAATTTAAAATAATAGCCGTTTAATGCTTACAAGGCATCCAATAGGAGCCCATTTTATGAACACCTTCGCAATTTATTTTTTCTGCCATCCTTTCTGCATCCAACTTATTTTTAAAAAACATAGGTCCCTCTTTGGCTGAATTATTTGTTTGAGGTTTTAAGAAAATATTTTCCTCTTTGTGATTATGGGAACCAGGTCTTGGAGAATATTCCCAAACTCCCATGGTGGTTATCCCAGAGGAAATTATTCCCATTCCTACTATTGAAAGATTAACAATACCCATAGCCACTGCACCAAATGAGAATACTCCCATAGGAACTATCCCAATGCTTACAACACCCATTGGTACAATTCCAATGGAAATGATACCGAGAGGGGCGATACCAAAAGCAATTTTTTTTGGCACAGCTCCACAATGTTGATTATCTATTTTTTTACTTTCTTCCAATGATTTTCTAAAATGTTAAATTAAGATTATTACATGATGGGTACTATTTAATTAATAGTTTCTAATCAAATTTAAAATCTTGAATTATTTATTAAAATTTTGAATAACTTTAAAAACCTTAGAGGCACTGTTGATCTTCTTCCAGAGGAGTTAATTAAGTGGCAGAATGTTGAAGAACTAATAAGGCAGCAGTTGTTAAGAGCTTCTATAAAAGAAATTAGAACACCAATAATTGAGATGACAGAATTATTTGTAAGAGTCATTGGAGAAGGAACTGATGTCGTAAATAAAGAGATGTATACATTTCTAGATAAAGGAGAAAGATCTTGTACTTTAAGGCCAGAAGGAACTGCTTCGGTTGCGAGAGCAATTATTAATAATAGGATGTCTAACAAGCCCTTTCATAAACTTTGGTATATGGGACCAATGTTTAGATATGAAAGGCCACAAACAGGTCGCCAAAGGCAATTTCATCAATTAGGGGTTGAATATATTGGATATGAATCATCAAGAAGTGATGTTGAGATAATTCTTTTAGCTTGGGATATCTTGCAAAAATTAGGAATAAAGGAATTAAATTTAGAAATTAATACCCTAGGAGATGCTTCAGATAGAGAAAATTATCAGAAATCATTTTTAAAGTGGCTTGAAAAAAATTCAAAAGAACTTGATTTGGATTCTCAAAAAAGGGTTAA
>CEUK01072965.1_pt1 | contig 14278 bp, 12 predicted proteins | sample 356451 | NCBI WGS metagenome assembly CEUK01 (sample SAMEA2622843, study PRJEB7988) | marine metagenome | isolation source: saline water (ENVO:00002010), including
GAATATTTTCTATTATTTTTCCCACTCCGGAAACATTGGATTTTTGAACTGTCAGAGTGACTAAAAATGTTTTCCCAGGATTTATTTTCATAGCATCAAATGAACGTGAGCAAGAAAGTTCACCCCCGGAGGAACTTACATTTGTAGTATTTATTGCAATGCTATTATTCTCATTAGGTGAAGTACCTGGAGATGTAGGTTTGGATTTCGGAGTAATTTTAAATGTTGGTGAAATAAGTTCTTTGTTCTTTCTTTCTCCTTCAAGAACATAGGATATTTTACCTTTGAAATTATAATCTCCTGCCAATGATGTGTCACAATCAATTTTTATCTTCACATTAAATTTTGGATCAGATGGTAATGAAATCCAGATGAGTTTTATTTTTTGGTCATAAAATGTAAATGTCCCCTCTTTTCCCTCAAAAAGTTCGGCACTAAAACCTTCAGGTAAACTTAATTGTAGTTTTGCGAAATCAGATATATCACCTTTATCGATTTCAATATTCATAATGAATGATTCTCCAGCTGCTGTAGTTAACGGAGCGTTGAAGTTTACATTTATTTCGGATGGTGTAAATAAGCTCGCTATACTTATTAAAAGAAACGACGATGCAATTAGTATACTCTTCATACAAGCTGTTTTAGCCCATATGCAAATTCAAAAGCTGATGCTAAACAAAATACAAATTAGCAATGTCTTTGTAAACCAGCATATGGATAGATGATCCCAAACAAATCTAACGGTCCAATATCAGTAATGCTTTAATCTTTCTCGATTCTTTTTCACACAGATATGTGTAAAAGCATTTATTAATGACATATGGCAGGATAAATGATTTCAAAAAAAACCATCCAGGTTCTGGATGGTTTACAGAAGTTATACTATTTATTACGCTAGATTCTCTTCACGTTAGCAGCAACTAATCCTTTTGGTCCTTTTTCCAATTCAAAAGTAACTTTATCTCCTTCAGTAATTTCTCCTTCTACTTTGTTGATATGTACAAAATAGGAATCTTTTGAGTTATTGTCTTTTATAAATCCATATCCTTTTTCATCATTGAAAAAAGAAACTTTTCCTTGAAGGGCTTCATCCTCCATATCAATGGACTGTTTTGAGTAATCAAGATTTATGTTTTCAGCTTTAATTTTTGTTTTTTTAGATGGATCTGGTGGTGTGTCTACAATTTGACCAAATTCATCAACATAGGCAATCATATCTTCAAATTTACCACCGGTGGCATTCGATTTTCTTTCTTCTTTTCGAAGTGCTTTTTCTTCTCTTTTTTTCTGCCTTTTCTTTTCTCGTTCCTTTTTGCCAAATGTTTCCTGTGATCTTGCCATAGGTTTTATATTGTTTTAGTAATTTTAACAATACCTATTATCTAATAAAATCAAGAATTGTCTCTGTAATTTTTTATAATGGGCAATGCTATATACGTTAGTAAAGATAAGCTTTATTATGAGTAATGTAAAGAAGAAATACTTGTCCTTGCAAGTTTCCGTCTTTAATAAAATAGCTTTAGTCTAAACTATTTACGAATCAGCCTCTTTGCCGGATAACCTCGTACATAATTATTCCTGCTGCAACGGAAACATTTAAGCTCTTGGTTTTTCCAATCAACGGCAATTTTGCAGTAGAATCACTCTTAGTAATATTTGAAATAGCAATTCCGGATTCTTCATTTCCTAATATAATACCTATTGGAAGAGTATAGTCAACCTCAGTATAGTTAACTTCCGATTTTTCTGTACAGGCAATCAAATGTATGCCAGAGTCTTTTAAAAATGGAATTATGGAGTCTAATCCTGCAACTTTACAAATTGGAACATTAAATATTGCTCCTGTTGATGTTTTAATGGTTTCTCCATTGATTTGAGCAGATCCTTTTTTGGGAATTATGATTGCATCAACTCCGGCGCATTCTGCGGTTCGAACAATTGCACCAAAATTCCGAACATCAGAAATTCTATCAAGAATAAGAAGAAAAGGATTTTTTCCACGTGCAAATATTTCAGGAAGAATGTCCTCTATTTGTTGAAATTCAATGGGAGCAATAAAACCAATTATGCCTTGATGGTTTTTTCGTGTTATTCGATCCAGTTTTTGTTGAGGTACTTTATTTACAGTTACACCCTTTTCTTTCGCGATGGAAATTATTTCTTTTGCTTGAGGAGTTCTTAGTGAGTTTAAAATAAGTATTTTATCGAAGTTTTCTCCTGATTCTAAACCTTCCAAAATGGGATGTATTCCAAATACTAAGTCTGTTTTTTTTTCAAATTCCACGTGCTATTCTTTTTTTACAGGTTCCAAAGTTAAATTTTCTCCATCAAATGAGGCAAAATTCGGTTTTCCAGAAAACCATTCGCCAAGGTTAACATAACGAGAATTTGTTTCTTTAATTTCTATGTCGAGGACAAGATGGCGATGACCAAAAATAAAAAAATCGTAATGTTCTTTTTTAAGAATTTCTTTAGCGTAAATATAAAGCCATTCGTTTTCATCTCCCAGAAACTGTTTTCCTTTTTCGAGATTTGATTCTCGAGATTTAGTACTCCATAAGTTACCAATTCCCATTCCTAAATTGGGATGAATACGAGTAAAAAGCCATTGGCAAAATTTTGAATTGAAAAAAAGCTTTAGAAATTTATAAAACCGATCTCCTGGGCCTAATCCATCTCCATGTCCAATGAAGAATTTCTTTCCATTCCATTCTCGGGAAATTGTATTTCTGTGAATGGAAATGCCAATTTCCTTTGGCAAATACTCAAACATCCACATGTCGTGATTGCCGGTAAAGAAATGAACAGGAATACCTGAATCTGTAATTTCTGCAATTTTAGCAAGGAATCGTATATATCCCTTTGGAGCGGTTTGTTTGTATTCGAACCAAAAATCAAAAATATCTCCAACTAAAAATATTTCTTGTGCATCTTCTTTTATGCTATTCAGCCACTTTACAATCATTTTTTCACGTTGACGGCTTTCTTCATAATCAGGAATACCTAAATGAAAATCCGACGCAAAATATATCTTTTTCCCTTGCTCCATTATTGAAGAATATTGTATAGTTTGTTCATGTTAAACATGAATTTAATTCTTCTAAAATAATTAAATTCATTTTCATCCGTGGTTGGATCATCTCCAAGATCAGCCATTTCATAATCGTTCTTAATTGCTTCTGAGTAATATATTGGGAAGTATATTTCAAAATAATTTCGTTTTACGTTAAGTTGGAACCCACAGTCGAATAGAAGGGGAGAAGTTGATGTTCCTGCAGTATAATTATTCCATATTCTGTCTGTAGTTCCAAAATCTGTATAAAATGAAATTAATTTTATTGGTAGCGGAATAACGATGTTTACGCTTCCAATCCAGACTGTTGAAGTGATTGTGCTTATCCCGCTTTTAAACCCTCCGTCCTGAATATGTATTTGTTGTCTTGCTAAGTTTGTTCCATCAGTAATGAACCTTCCATATGTTGTGTTGTCAAATAAATAATCAGGTGTACTATATGTGAAGTTTTCCAGATCAGAAGGAACTGCTGTAATGGTTCCATTATTTGCCGTTAGATTAAATCTTTCGGTATTTGCATTTAAACTTTGTAAAAAACAACCTGCAAAACCCCGAATGTCAATTTTTTGTAAGCGATTATTTACTGTTAAACCATAATTAAATTCGGTGGTTAATTTCCAATTTTGTTCAAAAGCCTGCAATTGGATATTTGCTTTATATGGATTGATAGAACGATTGTTTTTTGTTTTAAAATTAAATGTGATATAATTTTTCATTTTTGATCCTCTTCTGTCAAATGAAACTCTTGAGTTTGTTACTCTTGCTTCAAGATTGGATTTTAATTTTGACCGTGCATTTTTGTTTGTAAGTATAAAGTTTAAACCCAGTTCGGATTTTTCTATTTGTCCTGGAACTATGCCTAAATCAAGGCCTTGTTTTTTATAGATGAAATTGATGTTTACTTTATTAAAATACTCTGATGGATATATCGAATATGTGAATTGACCTGAACCTACTAATTTATTTGTTCCAAATGAAAATTGAGGCATAAGTAAATATCGAAACTTTTGTTCCTGAATACTTAAATTACTTGCGAGTGTACCCAATTGTAAATTATCGTGTAAATTATATCCAAGAACTGGCAAGAAGTGAATTTGAGTTTTATCGATTTTGTTAAAGTCATAGAGTCGTGTTGCTTCAAGTGGTTCAATTCTTCCAAAAAAATTAAAAAGTGAAAAACGATTGTTTTTTCGATTAATTTCCGGAATGTCGTGATAGTAATCAATAATAATTTCATCGTAATCTCCACTTGGAAAAGAAAGTTCCTTTGTTTCAAAAAATCCATCAAACCATGCTGTTTTAATTACTTTTCCATTTTTAATCCCACTTAGAACAACAGGAGATGCAATATCTCCAGCATTGGTTACTATAACGCTAAATTTTTTGTTATCCATCGAAGAGCCAGCGTGTTCGATTTTGTAATCAACAGGGTAACTTGTCTTTAATAGATCGTCAAAAAACCAATTGAGTTCTTTGTTGGAGTATTTCTCGAATATTATTCTAAGGTCTTTTGGAGATGGGTGTTTAAATTTCCATGTTTGAAAGTATTCTTGCATGGCCTTATCGAATACTTTTTTTCCTAAATATTTTTCTAAATAATTAAAACAAACGGCTACTTTACTGTATATGACGGACCCGTAATTGAGACTGGAATATTCATTTGCAGGTAAATCCGCAGGCTGATCGATATTACGCGTATTCACATAATCATATGAATAATGGTGAAATTCGGTTTGACTTATAGGTTTATATTTTAATAGTTTAAGTATTGGAAAAAAATCATAAAAATTCATTTTCGGTTTCACTTCTTCATAATATCGCCTTTCGTAATAAGAGTTAATTCCTTCATCCATCCATGGGTTTTTACGTTCATTACTCCCCAGGACCCCATAAAACCAATTATGGCCAACTTCATGAACGGTTACTTCCTCATGCAATGCTCTGTTTTCACTTCCTCCTAAAACCGTTATTGTGGGATATTCCATTCCTGCTCCGGCAGTTAATCCACCATCTACAGCTCCGCAAACATCATATGGATAATCACCAATCCATAAACTGTAGTAGTAAAGAGCACTGTCCACAAACTGAACCGAATTTTTATAAACTTTACTATCCTCTGGACGATATTTCATATATGTTTTCACTTTTCTGCCGGAGTTGGGTAAAATAACCCAGCTTGTTTCTTCAATCCATGATGTATCCGCAAACCATGCGAAATCATGAACGTTATTTATGTAATAGTTTTCGGTTCTTGAATTTTCAAGTGTTGTTACGTTTACTAAATTTCCAGAAGCAGCTAATTTGTATTTTTTTGGAAGTGTAATAGCAACATTAAATTCACCATATTCTGAGTAAAACTCGCCCATACTTAGGTAAGGCATTACGTTCCAGCCATTTTCATCATAAACGGCCGGTTTTGGATACCATTGCGTTATTTGATAGGAGTCATGTAAATGACCTAATCGGGAGATCTCTCCAAAAGGTACTTTGACCTGAAAAGGAGTTGAAATAGTAATAGAGTCTCCTGGTAGTAATGAATTTGGAAGCATAAACCAGGCTACTTCAGTTTTCAAAGGGTGCTTTTTTAAGAGAACGGAAATTCCATTTACTTTAAATTGAGTTGAATCGAGTCGGCCTATGTACTTATCATCACCAAAATAAAGTTTGGTATTTCCATCTTCCTGTATTTGCTTATCCAGTGGAGTTCCGGCTTGATAAGCATTTGGCCATAGGTGAAAATACATTTCACGAAGGGTATCAGGAGAATTATTTACATATGTGACTTTTTCGTAAGCCTTAAGTGTATGGGTTGAATCGATTAATTTAACCTTTATAGAGTAACTTACTTTTTGTTGCCAGTATGCATTTGCAGAAAGGGTGAGCAGAAAAAGTGAGAGCGCTGATAAAGCTTTACTCATTTTCAATTAGCTTTTTTATAATTTGATAAGCGTTTTCACCTCTAATGTGGTTGCCGGCATCAATGATTTTGCCATCAGGATCCAATACCAGCATTGTGGGATAATGCGTTATTTTATAGTTTTTTGCTGTTGCCAGTCCTCCTGCATCATATACTTGCGTCCAGTTAGCTCCATGCTGTTTATTGATTTTTTTCCATGCCCTTTTTGTATTTGGATTATTCCTGTCATGACAAACACTGATTACTTCAAATTTTTCACCTCCAAATTTCTCATGAATTCTCTTCAAATTGGGTATTTCTTTAATACATGGACCGCACCACGTTGCCCAAAAATCAAGTAAAATGTATTTTCCTTCAAAGTCCGAAAGTGAAATGTTTTTTTCGTTCACATCTAAAAGAGTGAAGTCTGGTGCTTTTTTACCTATTGATGATGTATATCTTTTTTCAATTGATTCATGAAATTTTATAACGTCTTCATTTTCGGGAAAATTTTCAACCAAAGCACTATCCACCATTTGAAATATTTTTCCATGTCGCATTTTATTTAGTGAGTTAAGGGCTAACAAATTAGAGTATTGACCGGGATTTTTCCTAATGAAATTTATAACATATGCTTCCTCCCTCATTTTTGCATTTCCATATAGTTTTTGAAAATTTTCCAATAAAGCATAATGCATTTGTTTTGACTCAGCTTCTTTATATACCATTTGTAGCGAATCTGTGTAAAATTTTGTTGCTTTAATTAGCGTGATAAGCGAATCCAAACGCGTATTCTCTTCAGTCCCTCCAATTCTGGATGAAGAATAAATGTGATTTGCCTTTGCATCAATTTTAACGATGTCTCCGGGGCTTGCGACAAATATGATTTCACCAGTTTCACCTGGGACGTATACTTGATAAAAGGATGTTTTTTCCGTTTCGTATTGAAAAGATCCTTTTCCATTTTCTGGCCATACAGTATCTAATTGTATGTGTTTTGAATTTAAAGATAAAAGCTCTAAAACAACCTCTTTTTCCTCGAGTTCATCTATTTCAAAATTTACGACTAAATTTCCTTCTGAAAATTGTTTGTTGTCTCCATTTTCACAACTGAAGAGGAAAGCGCTTGCTAAAATTGGATACCAAATTGATTTCATATTATAATTGATTAATAAGTTCTTTAAAAAGTATGGTTAAATCAGGTTCTGTATTGCTTGCAGTCTCCAGTATGTTTTTAAAGTTTACAGGTTTTATTTCACCATAGCATATGTCCGTAATTACAGAACAAGCAAAACATGCTAAATCTGCGTGCTTTGCCGCAATGATTTCCGGAATTGTACTCATTCCAACTGCATCTCCACCGATAACTCTTAAGTAATTATATTCTGCAGGAGTTTCCAGCATTGGCCCTGGTAATCCAATATAAATGCCTTTTTTGGTTTTTATATTCAGTTTTGAAGCCAGTTTTTCAGCTTTTGAAATTAGAGTTTTATCATAGGGTTCGTACATGTCAGGAAATCGAGCCCCGATTTCATCTAAGTTTTTACCAATTAATGGATTTCCCGGGAATTGATTAATATGATCTGAAATAATCATAATATCTCCTTTTGAAAAATTGGGGTTGAGACCTCCTGCTGCGTTTGAAACCAGAAGCGTTTTTATACCTAAAAGTTTGAATACTCTTACAGGAAATGCCACTTGACTTAACGAGTAGCCTTCATAATAATGGAACCTCCCCTGCATAACCACAACTTGTTTTCCACAGATCTCCCCAAAAATTAATTTGCCTTTATGCGATTCAATAGTTGAAACCGGGAAATTTGGTATTTCTTCATAGTCAATTTGAACATCAATATCAATAGCATCAACCAATCCGCCTAAACCAGTACCTAAAATAATTCCTGTTTCAGGAGATTTATAATTACGAATCTGCTGAATTAAAAAATCAGTAGTTTCTTTAATTTGATCGAGCATATTCCAATATTGTTTGGTCAAAAGTTGTTTCTTTATCCGGGCCTTCGTGAAATTTAATTTCAATAGGAAGATAGAAAACAGGAATTTCTTCTAATAAGGGAAATAATCGCTGGTCTTTTAAACGCATAGCATCCTTTTCTGTAGTAATTACTATTTTTTTTGAGGATATAATTTCTTTGAATTGGTTCACAATTCTTATAATATCTATTGGTTCAAAATTATGGTGATCGTTGAATTCATTAACGATAACTTCTCTGGACTCTTGTTTCAGGTAATCAATTAAAGGTGTGATTTTAGCAATACCAGCAAAAACAAGTGTTTTAAATTTTTTAAGATCGAAGTTCTTTTCAAGTAAATCTGTGGCCTTGTAATTAAATGGCTGAATAGATTTATAGTCTATGTAGCTAAAAAAAATATTTTGTGTTTTTAGTGGTTTTATTAAACTACTTATTCTTCGACTTTCAATGGGGGAATGTAATTTAGGTGATTTTGTAATTATTATTAAATGGGCTCTTTTCTTTCCTGATTTCCATTCTCTTAATTCACCGGATGGAAGCATAAATTGTGTTTTTCCGATTGTGGAGTAATCCAGCAGTAAAATATTCAGTTGTGGTTTTACCCATCTATGCTGGTAACAATCGTCGAGCAGTATAATATCTGGTTGAATATCTTTTTCTATATTTTCAATCCCTCTCTGACGGTTTTCATCTACAACTGTTGTAACTCTTTTGAATTTTGTGTGAAACTGCATGGGCTCATCACCAATTTCAGCGTAAGTAGACTTTTCATCAGCAACTAAATAACCTTTTGTCTTTCTTTGGTAACCTCTACTCAATGTAGCGAGTTTAAAATCTTCATTCAGCAGGTTAATCAGATACTCTATGTGAGGAGATTTGCCGGTTCCGCCAACGGTAATATTGCCTACTGAGATAGATTTTGTTTGATATTCTTTTGATGTAAAAACACCAAAATCAAATAGCAGGTTTCTAATCTTAGTGATTAAACCGTAGAGAAAAGCAAATGGCAATAATAGTACCCGCAGGAAAAACATGGTTTAAATTTAATAAATAATGCGTTTTTTGTAGCATCGAGCCGGGGTGAATTGTTAAGAATTCAATTTTGATTACTTATATCCGCTTAAGAGTATGTCGTTCAATTAGATTTTAGAAGAACAATTCATACATCCATCTTTATTTTTGAATTTGAATACGTCGTTTTTTTTGTTTTCGATATTCAGGAACATGTGGCGGAACAAAATTATCTGGAAATACAATTTTAGATTTACCATTCTTTGGAAAGGTAATTGGGTTTTTGTCAGGAAGTTTTCCATTTTTAGATAATCTAATACTGTCGTTTTCCAGATAATACCATTCTTTATTTTCACTCTTTGAATCAAAAAAATGATTTTGCTTATTAGGTTTTGCTAATATTTTTGAAAAGCAAACAAAATTTTGAGTTACATCAAGATTTGTTGAAGCTGGTTTAAAAACATTTCCAAAATGATGGTTAAACGACTTTCTTTTAACTTTCTCTAGGTGAGTTATGTGTGTTGAGTTTGAGGCAAATTCAGTATTCTTTTTTGAGAGGTGTTCATTATTTTTTATATGCGTAAACATCAACATATACGAGATTGCTAGAGAGGCAAATCCAGTGCTGGCCCAAAACCAATTTTTGCGGTAAAATGACGTGCGTGTTGTTTGAAAATTTTTGTAAAATGTGTCAAAATCTTTTTTCCTGTTAATTTCCTCACGGGATAATTTTTTACCGTCTATTTCGAATTTCAAATCAGTCATTTATATTTTGTTTGAAGTAAAATTTTAGTTTTTCAAGAATTCGGTACACTTTCATTTTTACAGCAGATTCTTTTCTGTTCAGTATTTCAGCCATTTCTTTAAAAGGGCGTCCTTCGAAAAATCTCATTTCGATTAATTGCAGATCCTCACTTTTCAATTCTTTCATTGCCTTTAAAAGTATAGGTTTTAATTCTTCTACATTGTTTTCGTTTTCTTCTGAAGCTAAATTATGTAGGTGTTTAGTTTCTAATTTTACTACTCTTGCTTTATTTGTTTTTCTGTAATATTTTACTGTTTCATTGTGTGCTATTCTTAAAAGCCAACTAGAGAAAGGAAGGCCCCTGAATTCATATCTATTTATATTCTCAAGAGCTTTATAAAATACCTCCGAAACAATATCTGTTGTGATTGTTTCATTTCCAGATCTTTGATAAATAAATCGGAAAACAATCTCATAATATTTGTTGTATAATACCCGGAATTTTTTACTGTCTTTTTTTGCTGCCTCTACCAGTTTATGTTCAGAATTAATCTGAACTCTTGTTTTATGGTACTGAGGATTAATGTTCACTTTAATGGACTTCACTTTTGTTATCCGGATTTATATGAATAACTGCAAAAAGTAAAAACGTCACATTTTTTTATTTATTTCATTATTTTTTTACAAACTAATGAGCTCTTTTGATGAAGTTCAAAAACATTAAACCTTAAAATTAACTTGAATATTTGGCTATGGGAAAATAAAGTGCTCAAAAAGAGAGGCCAAATTTCTTCCTCAGTTCATCAACTTTTGGATTTTTCTCAACAAGTTTTTTGTATTTATCTTTTTCGGTATAGAGTCCTTTATTTGCGTTTGCCTTATTAATTACTAAATCTATATCGATAAGTGTGTTGTTCAACCGCTTTCTTAAATAACCTAATAACTCAGGTTTTTTGTTGTTTATATCAGTTTCTTGAGCAGCATTGTAAATGGATAATTCAATTCGATAATTATCTTTTAAAACAGGAGGGTTGGCATTTAAGGTAGAGTATAGATCGAGGTCTTTAATTTTAATAGAATAAGCAAGCTTTCTCCATTCATTTATTAATTCTTCTTGTGAAAAAGGTTCAGTTTTGATTTCAATTTTGTTTTCTTCCTCCTTTTTTTGAACAGGGTTAAGAAGTTTTTTAATAGATAGATTCCCTGTAGATTTTTCTTTAGCGACAATATTAATTTTTCTAGTTGCAGGAATCGAACTTTCTTTTTCTAATCTGGTTTTTATTGGAGTTTTTTCCTTTTTATCTTCAGAATAGCTTATTGTTGATTTCTTTTTACTCCATATTTTTGGAATAGGAAGCGTTATTCTGCGGGGCTTTTTTTTTTACCTTCCGAAACTTCTTCAGAGCATAATTGCATTAGTGTTATTTCTGTTAAAAGTCTTTTGTTTTTTGATGTTTTGAACTGAACATCATAATTGCTTAGAATTTCAAGTCCGTTAATTAAGAATGAAAGCGAATTTTCTTTTGACTGAGTTTTGTATTTTTCTTTTATGTTTTCTCCAACATCCAGTAATTGAAGAGTACTTTCATCCTTACTTACCAGTAAATTTCGGAAATGAGATGCTAAACCATTCATGAAAATAAGATCTTCAAATCCCTTTTCAATAATTTGGTTTAACAACAAAAGAAGACCACTTAAATTTTTCTGTTTAATTAAGTCAGTTGTTTGAAAATAATAATCGTAATCAAGAATATTTAGATTCTTTATTACATTCTCATAAGTTAATTGACCCCCGGAGAAAGAAATCAATTGGTCGAAAATGGAAAGGGCATCTCTTAATCCCCCATCTGCCTTTTGTCCAATAATGTGAAGTGCATCAGATTCTACTGTAATATTCTCTTTATGAGCTATTTTTGATAAATGCAGGGCAATATCTTCTGAGGTAATTCTGTTAAAGTTAAAAATTTGACAACGAGAAAGAATCGTAGGTAAAACTTTATTCTTTTCAGTTGTGGCTAAAATAAAAACTGCATGTTTTGGTGGTTCTTCCAAGGTCTTTAAAAATGCATTAAATGCAGATTTCGATAACATATGTACCTCATCAATTATGTATGCTTTTTTAGTTCCGATTGTAGGTGCAATTCTAACTTGAGTAATTAAATTTCTTATGTCTTCTACCGAGTTATTTGAAGCCGCATCAAGTTCAAAAATATTTAATGAATTTCCTTTGTCAAAAGATCTACAGCTTTCGCAATTGCTACAGCTTTCTCCTGAAGGAGTTATTTTGGAACAGTTTATTGTTTTGGCAAGAATTCTGGCACAGGTGGTCTTGCCAACACCTCTTGGCCCGCAAAATAAAAATGCTTGCGCTACCTGATTGGATAATATAGAGTTTTTAAGAGTGGAGGTAATGGCAGATTGGCCAACAACAGTGTCAAAACTGTCGGGTCGATACTTTCTTGCTGAAACTACAAAATCTTCCATCAAAACAAATGTAATAAAAATGAGGTTTTATATGGTTGTAATCATTGAGATTTGGGTAGAAACTTATTAACGATTTTGTAAACTTTTTTCACAACTTCTCATTTTCTTCACTTAACGCCTTCTCAACGAATTCTTTTCGTTATTTTAGTAGTCCAAATTTTTTTTAAAATGAGCAATTACGACGCAGTAGTTATTGGTTCGGGACCTGGAGGATATGTTGCAGCAATTCGATGTGCCCAGTTAGGTATGAAAACGGCCATAGTAGAAAAATATGACACACTTGGTGGAACATGTTTGAATGTTGGATGTATTCCTTCCAAGGCATTATTGGATTCTTCTGAGCATTATCACAATGCTAATCATGCTTTTAAAGAACATGGAATTGATATTAAGGATTTGAAAGTCAATTTTAAGCAAATGATCGAGAGAAAGCGAGGTGTTGTTTCTCAAACTTGTGCAGGAATAGATTTCTTAATGAAGAAAAACAAAATAGATGTTCTCAAGGGCCTAGGATCGTTTAAAGATAAAGGTACAATTCTTATTTCTCCTGATAAAGGAGAACCGGTTGAGATAAAAACTAAAAATACAATTATTGCAACGGGTTCCAAACCTGCTTCTTTTCCATTTATTCAACTGGATAAAAAGAGGGTGATTACATCTACTGAAGCGTTGGAATTATCTGAAGTTCCAAAACATATAATTGTAGTTGGTGGCGGTGTAATTGGTTTAGAGATGGGTTCTGTTTATGCTCGTTTGGGAACCAAAGTTTCTGTGGTTGAGTATTTGGATGGGATTATTCCAACTATGGATAAGTCCCTCGGTAAGGAGCTCCAGAAGAATTTAAAAAAGGAATTGGGATTTGAATTTTACCTTTCTCACAAAGTTACAGAGGTAAAGGGTGATGCAAAAAAAGCTTATTTAAAAGCAGAAAATAAGAAAGGTGAGGTTGTTGAGCTTGAGGCTGATTATGCTTTAATTTCAGTTGGAAGACGTCCCTACACAGATAATTTAGGTTTGGAAAACGCTGGTGTTAAAGTTGATGATAGAGGAAGGGTTGATGTTGATGATCACTTACAAACGAATATCCCGGGGATATACGCCATCGGAGATGTTGTGAAAGGAGCGATGTTGGCTCATAAAGCGGAAGAAGAGGGTGTTTTCGTAGCTGAGTCTATAGCGGGAGAAAAACCACATATTGACCATAATTTAATTCCCGGAGTTGTTTATACCTGGCCAGAAGTTGCCGCTGTTGGTAAAACGGAGGAAGAATTAAAAAAATCAGGTGCTTCATACAAATCAGGTATGTTTCCATTTAAAGCTTCCGGTAGAGCAAGAGCCAGTATGGATGAAAAGTATGGGTTTGTAAAGGTTTTGGCAGACAAGGAAACTGATGAGGTATTAGGTGTCCACATGATTGGACCTCGCTGTGCAGATTTAATTGCAGAGGCAGTAACTGCCATGGAGTATCGCGCTACCGCAGAGGATCTGGCAAGAATGTGCCATGCTCATCCAACATTTACTGAAGCCATTAAGGAGGCAGCACTTGATGCCACCGGAAAAAGAGCTTTACATATATGATTTCATAACACCCCATCAGGGGTGTTTTTATGTATTGTTTTTAATTATTCTTCAATAAGAAAAATTATTTGAGAAGAATTGAGAAAGTCAACTTAAAGTAATAAACTGGAATTGTTAAATTGCATCCATGAAAACGAGCACTCTTTTCATTAACTTATCAATTCCTGAGGGATCAAAAACGGGTTTAGTCAGAAGGTATTTGAGAGAGTTTTTATTTGATGAGAGAGTAATCAATGTTAACTTAATTGGAAAATGTTTTTTGGTTAATGGAACTATTGCTTCCCTCAGGGCACCAAAATCTGCAAGAATTTATCACGAGGTGTTTGAAGATTATGGCGGAGAAAAAATTCAATTGGTTCCCAGTTTGAATAGTAATGATTATTAGGTTGATGCGGTAAAGGAAATTATTGATAAAAACAGATTGCATAAATAATTGGAAGCTATTGAATTTAATATTGATGAGATTCCTCAATTTAAGGAGCGACTTCTTCTTTTGTCAA
>CEUK01059115.1_pt1 | contig 14234 bp, 17 predicted proteins | sample 356451 | NCBI WGS metagenome assembly CEUK01 (sample SAMEA2622843, study PRJEB7988) | marine metagenome | isolation source: saline water (ENVO:00002010), including
GTGTCATATGTCTATGGTGCAGATTTATTGTATCATGAGTCCACTTTTCATTCCGATTTATCTCATATGGCAGAATTAACATATCATAGCACATCTAAGGATGCTGCTATGATTGCATCTAAAGCAAATGTCAAACAATTAATCATTGGTCATTTTTCTTCTAGATACAAAGATGTAAAAGTTTTACAAAAAGATGCAAAAAAATATTTTGACAATGTTGATCTTGCTGTTGAAGGTGAAACTTGGAAAATAAAAAAAGAATATAATTATGAAGATAATAGTTGACAATGGAGGGACGAAATCAGATTGGATAGTTGTTCATCAAAACCGACATTTTAGTAATGTGGGAATTAATTTGTTTGAAAATGAATTAAGTATTATTGAACAATTTAACTCTATCATTCCAAAAGACTTAATTAATCATCATGAATTAAATATTGATTTTTATTCTGCAGGTATGACAATGAATAATTATAAAAAGTTAAAAAAAATTTTTACAAATCAATTCACTAATATTCGTATTAATTTTTTTAGTGATTTACTAGCAGCTAGTAGAGCATTGTTTAAAAATGAAAAGGGTATTACATGTATTCTTGGTACAGGTTCTAATTGTGCGTATTATGATGGTCAAGAAAACCATTCTTTTTTCATGTCATCTGGTCATATTTTTTCAGACGAGGGAGGTGGTTATGATTTAGGAAAAAGATTATTGCAATCATATTTTAGAAATGAATTGTCGGATGATTTAGAACAACAAATTTACTCTAAAACAGGATTTGATAAGGAAGATTTAATATCGCATATTTATTCCTTGACAAATCATAAGCCTTTTATATCTTCTATGTCAAAAATTTTAAAAAAAAATCATTTTAATCCACAAATTCATGAAATAATTACAAAATCATTAGTGGATTTCTTGAACAAATATCCTTTTCAATTTTCAAATTATAAAGATTTGAAATTTGGATTTGTTGGTGGAGTTGCTTATAATTTTAAAAATCAACTTAATGATATTATGGTTGCTAATAATATTGACTATTCAGTTATTGAAAAACCTATTTTTCATTTATTAAATTATTACCAATAATATTATTAATTATTTTATCAATTTTTAATTCGTCCATTTGAATCTGAGTATATTTTTTTCTACTAAACCAGGTTATTTGTCGTTTAGCATATCTTCTGCTATTTTTTTTTATTTCATTTACTGCTTCCTGAATGCTTATTTTCTTATCAAGGTGACTAAAAATTTCTTTATATCCAATTGTTTGCAATGCTGATTTATTTTTGAATTTATACAATGATTTCACCTCATTAATTAATCCATCTTCAAGCATTTTGTTTACTCTTTGATCTATTCTGGAATATAATTTATCTCTTGGCATAGTTAGTGATATGTAGGATATATTAAAATCTCTTTTTACTTTCTCATTTTTAATAAAATTTGAATATGGAATTTGACTAGCTCTAAAAATTGACAATACTCTCATAACTCTGTGTGGATTTTGAATATCAATTTTTTTAAAGCTTTCTTCGTCATTATTTTTTAATTCTTCTTGTAAATATTCTAAACCTTTTTTTTGATATGTATTATATATTTCGTTTTTAATTTTCTGACTCACTTTAGGGAATTTATGTAGTCCTTCACATACTGCATCAATATAAAGTCCTGACCCTCCGCATAAAATTAATGTGTTTATTTTTTTAAACTTCTCCGTAATTTTTTCAAGTGCTTCTTTTTCAAATTGTCCTACTGAATAGTTTTTTTTAATTGATATATGTCCTATTAGGTGATGTTTGACTTCTTTTAGTTCGAATTTTGATGGTTTATTGACTCCAATAAATAGTTCTTTATAAAATTGCCGTGAATCAGCTGAAATGATTTCAGTATTTAAATATTTAGCCAGTTTTATAGCAAGTAAACTTTTTCCAACTGCTGTTGGTCCTCCAATAACTATTACTTTTTTAGTATTCAATTCCTAATTCTTTAGCTATTTTATACATGTATTTTTCGGCATCATTATAATTGTTATTTATTTTACCATCAAGAATAGCATCTTGAATTTTCATTTTTATTATTCCTACCTCTTTAGATGGATTTAAATTAAGTTTACTCATTATTTCATCTCCCCCAATAGGTGGTCTCCAATTTCTTATTTCATCTCTTTTTTCAACATCACGAATTTTATCATATACTTCTATTAAATTTTTTTTATAACGTGCAACTTTTTTTTCATTTTTAGATGTAATATCTGCTTGACATAAAAGCATTAAATCATCAATATCATTTTTTGCATCAAATAGAAGTCTTCTAACTGCAGAGTCAGATACAATTTTATTAGAAAGAGCTATTGGTCTTAAGTGCAGTAAAACTAATTTCTGTACATATTTCATATTTTCATTTAATGGTAATTTTAAACGTTTAAATATTTTTGTAACCATTTTTGATCCTAAATGTTCATGTCCATGAAAGGTCCATCCATTTTTTACATCAAATCTTTTAGTTTGAGGTTTAGCAATATCATGTAAAATAGCAGACCATCTTAACCATAATGAATTTGATTTATCACTAATATTATCTAATACTTGTAATGTGTGTTTAAAATTATCTTTATGTTTTATATTATTTATTACATCAAATCCATGAAGTAATTCAAACTCAGGAAAAAAAATGTTTAATAATTTTGTTTGTGACAATAATTTAAAACCAATGGATGGTTTTTTTGATAAAATAATTTTATTTAGTTCTTCAGTAATTCTCTCTTGTTTAATTATTTTAAGTCTTTGATGGTTTCTTATAATTGCACTAAGTGATTTTTTATCTATTTGAAAATCTAATATAGTAGCAAATCTTATAGCTCTCATCATTCGTAACGGATCATCAGAGTATGTTTTTTCGGGTTCCAAAGGAGTTTTAATAATTTTATTTTCTAAGTCATTAATTCCATCAAAAGGATCTATAAAATCACCATATTTATCATTATTTAAACAAACAGCCATGGCATTGATTGTAAAATCTCTTCTTTTTTGATCATCTTCAATTGTACCTTTAAAAACTTTTGGATTTCGACTATCTTTATTATATGATTCTCTTCTAGCTCCGTTAAACTCAATCTTAATATTTTGATAATTTATTGATGCAGTACCATAAGTTTTATATATACTTATTTTTTCTACTTTAAGTTGTTTAGCTACTTCTTTAGCCAGTGTTATTCCGCTTTTATCTGTAACTATATCAAATTCTATTTCATTTTTATTTATTTTAAGTATTGAATCTCTAACCCATCCACCAATTACAAAAGCTTGGGCATTTATTTTATCTGCACATTCACCAATTTTTTTAAATAATGGGTTTTTTATTATCTCTCTTCTTTTCACCATTTATTCTCTAATGACTGTTATATTTGAGTTGTTGTCAATTCTTAGTATTCTTGATGCTTTTGCTCTCTCATTTAAATCTATAAAATCTTCTGGAATAATATAGTCAACTTTTCTTTTTATTTTTGGATCTACTGCTTCTAAAGATAATGGAGCCGCTTTACCACTTAAATTGGCTGAAGTTGATGTAAGAGGTTTTTGAAACCTGCATATCAATTTTTGTAATGTAGGCTCTTTAATGATTCTTACAGCTATACTTTGATGATATATAAGAGTTTTCGGCAAGTTCTTGGGAGAATTATATATAATAGTAGTTGGGACTTTAGATTTTTTAATCACTTCTAATGTAAAAGAATTTATTTTTAATACATATTTTTTTAAAGTTTCAATATTATCCATAAGAATTATGAGAGGATTATTTTTTCTTCTTTTTTTTATTGTATATATTTTTTGAATAGCTTCTTCATTTGTTGCATCACATCCAAGACCCCAAACTGTATCAGTTGGATATAAAATAACACCTCCTTTTTCTAGAACTGTAAGACATTTTTTTATAATATCTAATTTGGTTTTATGATCCATTGATGATTTTTTTATATAAAGTTATAATCTCAGTAGCTTGTTGTTTTTCATTAAACTTTTTAACGTAGTTTAAGTTTTGAGTTATTCGATTATCTCTTTCTTTAGAGTCGTACCATATTTTTTTGATTAATTCAGTTAAGGATTCTTCTTGATTTTGTTCAAAATAATATGTGTAATTGCCGCCAATTTCTTTAAATATTTTTTTATTTGAAACAATCACTGGAGTTGAGCAATACATTGCTTCAATTATCGGTATGCCAAATCCTTCATCAATTGAAGGATAAACTAGTCCTCTACTATTTTTGTATAAAAAAGATAAAGTTATATTATCTACGTAATCAATAAAAGTAATTTGTTTTTGAAATTTAGCTTCCAGTATTGACTTTTTTACTTTTTTGAAGTAATTAGTTTTTTTACCAACGCATATTAAATGAACTTCTTTAAATTTTCTAAGTGCTTGAATTAAGAGTATAAGATTTTTTCTTTCTTCAATTCTCCCAACAAATAAAAGATACGGTCGTTTAATTAATTCTAGAATCTCGTTCGTAATATTAATTTGTTTATGATTAATAAAATCACTGTGACATGATTGATAAATTACATGTATTTTTTCTGGACTAATATTAAAATAATTTACTATGTCACTTTTAGTGGATTGACTAGTGGCAATTATTTTTGTGGAATCTTGACATGATTGTTTACTTTTAAATTGATAGATTTTGCGATCAATCTTTTTATAAAAATGTGGATATTTTAAAAAAAGAAGATCATGAATAGTAACAACATTATTTATTTTGATCTTATATGGTACTTCATTACTCAAACCATGATATAAGTCAATATTTAAATCTTTTATTTTTTTGTTAATCCCAAATGTCCTCCAAAAGTATTTATTTGTCCAATTATTAGGCTGAACAATAGTAGTGTTATATTTATTAGTTTCAAATTGATGATGAATTTTAGGAGTAAATAAGTATAAATTTGTTTTTGTAATTTCTTTTGAAATAGTTTGTATAACAGACCTGCTGTAGTTTCCTAATCCACTTAAATTATTAAAAGCTCTTTTTGCATCAAACGCTATCCTCAAAATTTTTTTTTTTATATTGAAACATTAAAATCTCTTAATGCATTATTAAGAGTTGTTTTTTTATCTGTACTCTCTTTTCTCTCACCAATAATAAAAGCGCAAGGTATTTGAAATGTTCCTGCTTTAAATTGTTTATTAAAGACTCCAGGTATTACCACTGATCTTTCTGGTATTATTCCATTATAGTGCTTCTCTTTTGAATCAGATACATCAATAATCTTAGTAGATTTTGTTAAAACTACTCCTGCACCTATTACAGCTTCTTTTTTAACTTTAACTCCTTCAACAATAATACATCTAGATCCAATAAAACAGTTATTCTCAATTATAACGGGATTCGCTTGAACAGGTTCTAATACTCCTCCTATTCCTACTCCTCCACTTATATGTACATTATCTCCGATTTGAGCACACGAACCAACAGTGGCCCATGTATCAATCATAGTCCCTGTTCCTACATACGCTCCAATATTGACATATGAAGGCATTAAAATTGAATTTTTATTTATAAAAGAACCATATCTTGCTATTGCATGTGGAACTACTCTAATATTTTTTGATTTAAAATCTTTTTTTAAAGGAATTTTATCATAAAATTCAAAAGGAGGACAGTCAATTTTTACCATTTTTTTTATTTGAAAGAATAATATAATTGCTTTTTTAATGTATTGATTAACAATCCATTCCCCTTTGCTGTTTTTTTCCGCTACTCTTATTTTTCCTTGATCTAGGTCATGTATAGTTTTTTCTACAGCATTGATAGTTTCTGTACTAAAAACACTGTCTCTATTACTGAAGGCATTTGAAATAATTGTTTCTAATGAAGACATCTTTTTTTATATAAAAATACCAAATATATGTTTAAAACAATCAGTCATTTTTGTTATTGATAATGAATTTCTATTAATTTTACTTCTATATAAAAAAAAAGATGGGTAAACTCTTAGCTTTAGATTATGGTAAAAAACGTATTGGCGTCGCACAAACCGATGATCTAAAGATTATTGCTTCTCCTTTAATTACTGTTTCAGAAAAAGATATTATTAAATTTTTATCTAATTATTTACAAAAAGAAAATGTTGAATCTATTATTATTGGTGATCCCAAAACTTTAAATAATAAGCCAGCAGCAGTTTCTAAGAATATTAAAATTTTGTCTCAAAAGATTCATAAAATATTTAAAATACCGATCATTTTAATAGATGAAAGATTTACTTCTAAAATCGCCTTAAAAACAATGGTTATGATGAATAGCTCTAAAAAGAAAAGAAGAAATAAATCAGATATTGACAAAATAAGTGCGGCACTTATTTTACAAACTTATTTAGATAGAAAAATAGAAATATGATATTACCTATTTATATATATGGAAGCTCTATTCTACGTTCAGAATGTAAAGATATCAATTCAAATTACAAAGAATTAGATGTCATTATTGATAATATGTTTATGACTATGGAAAATGCTAATGGAATTGGATTGTCTGCTCCTCAAATTGGTCTTCCAATTAATTTATTTATTATAGATTTACTACCATATTCTAAAGAAGATGCTTCAATTCCACCTATTAGAAAAACATTTATAAATCCTAAAATAATAAAAGAATTTGGTGAGGATATTGTTGAGAATGAAGGTTGTCTTAGTATTCCTGGCGTAAGAGAAGATGTTACTAGAAAAAACATAGTTCAAATAACATATTTAGATCAAGATTTTAAGAAAAATGATGAAATTATTGATGGTCTTTATTCTAGAGTTTTTCAACATGAATTTGATCATCTAAAAAAAACACTTTTTATTGATTATTTATCTCCAATTAAAAAGAATATCGTCAATAGAAAGCTTAAGTCAATTATGAAGGGAAAATTTACAGATTTATATCCTACAATTTTAAAAAAATAAATTATGAATCATTTGCAAAATTCATTTCAACATTTAGTTGATATAATGTTGGAATTAAGACAAAAGTGTCCGTGGGATAAAAAACAAACAATTGAAAGTTTACGATATCTTACTTTAGAAGAAACTTATGAGTTGTCAGATGCAATAATTATGAATGATATGAGTGGTTTTAAAGAAGAATTAGGTGATTTGATGCTACATATAATTTTTTATTCAATTTTAGCTGAAGAAAAAAATCAATTTAATTTAAACGATGTTCTTCAAGCACAAACTAAAAAGCTAATTCATAGGCATCCTCACATATACTCGGATGTCAAAGTAAGTGATGTTAAGGATGTTAAAAAAAATTGGGAACTTTTAAAGTTGAAAGAAAAAGAAAAAAAATCTATTCTTTCTGGTGTTCCCAAGTCTCTTCCAGCTATGCTGAAAACTTACCGTATTTTGGAAAAAGTTAGAGGAGTTGGATTTGATTTTACCAATAATGAGAAATCTTTTGATAAAATTGTCGAAGAAATTCACGAGCTAAAGGAAGAGTTATTAAATAATGATATTAAAAAAATTGAATCAGAACTTGGTGATCTTATGTTTTCAATAATAGGTTTTGCTCAAAAAATAGGAGTTAACTCAATTGATGCCCTAGAGAAAACAAATGCAAAGTTTATTGCGCGTTTTCAGAAAATGGAGGAACAAATTATTTTGTCTAATAAATCAATAACTAATTATTCTATTGATGAACTAGATATTTTATGGAACAAAGCAAAAATTAAGAAATAAAAATTAAAACTAAAAGAATTATTGACATGTAAAAGATGACTGGAAAGATTTTGTAATCAAATTCTTTATACACTTTTTTTTCTCTCCAGTATCCCCATAGAATAAAGAGAACATATAAAAGAGATCCAATTACTGCAAAAATCCAATGCCCTATTGAAATGTTATCCATTTTTTTTAAAAGCTATCGGGTTTAGAGTTATCGTTATAATATCATCAATAAATTTATCCCCAAGATCTGAGAAAAAGCTTTTAGATCCATATTTTATATCATACAATGTTCTATCAACTTGGATTTCAGCTTTAAATTCAAGTGGACCATTTCTAGTATAATTGAATGTTATCTTATTAGAAATATTTTTAATAGTTAATATTCCTGACATTTTTTGATCATCAATTGTTTCAATTGTAAAATATGCTTCTGGGAATTTTTCAACATCAAAAAAGTCTTCATTTTTTAAATGTCCTTCAATATTTGTTTTTGGTTTTCCTTCTAAGTCAGTACAATTGATTGTTTGCATATTAAAAATAAATTTACCACCAGAAATCATTCCTTTGTCATCTAATTTTATAGAACCTCGTGATAATTGAATGTCACCATTATGAGATCCTGTTGGTTTTTTTCCTAACCATTCAATACTGCTATTTTTAGAGTCAACATCATAAAATCCAGCTTCTAAATTGTAAGAGTTAACTGTATTTTTTTTCGATTCTAAATCAATGGATTTGTTAGATGTTTTGTTTACACATGATAATAAAATTATCATGAATGTTAATAAAATTATTGGTAATTGTAATGTCTTTTTCATTGTAATTAGTTTAATTGATTTGCTAAATTAAATAAATTACAACAAATGAAAAAACAAATTGAACATGTTGAGAAATTTCATGATGCTTTTGGTATTAAAAATCACTATACACCAAATGCAGTATTAAAAAGTGATGTTTTTGATCTAAGACATCGATTAATGCATGAAGAAAATGAAGAGTATTTAGAAGCTTGTAAAAACGGTGATTTAGTTGAGATTGCAGATGCTTTGGGTGATATGATGTATATATTATGTGGAACTATTCTATCACATGGCCTACAAAATAAGATAGAGAATATATTTGAGGAGATTCAAAGAAGTAATATGTCAAAGCTTGGTCCCGATGGTTTGCCAATATATAGAGAGGATGGTAAAATTTTAAAGGGGCCCAACTATTTTAAGCCTGATATTAAATCAATTATTGAATAATTTATTTTAAATATCTAAAGTCATGATTGTTCTTTATCTCAAGAAGACTATTATAGATTAATTTAATAACATTTTCAACATCTTTTTGTGCTACAGTCTCAACTGTGGTATGCATATATCTCAATGGTAGTGATATTAATGCAGAAGCTACTCCTCCAGTGTTAAATGCAAACGCATCTGTATCAGTTCCAGTTGCTCTTGATGCTGCTGCTCTCTGAATATCAATTTTATTTTTTTTTGCAGTAGAAATAATTAGCTTTAATAGGTTATTTTGAACTGCTGGTCCAAATGTTAAAACTGGTCCCTTCTCCATTTCGCAATCTCCTTCTTTTATTTTATTTATCATTGGAGTATGTGTATCGTGAGTCACGTCTGTTACTATTGCTACATTTGGACGAATTGTTTCAGTAATCATCTGAGCACCACGTAAACCAACTTCTTCTTGAACAGAGTTTGTAATATAAAGTCCAAAAGGTAATTTTTTCTTATTTTCTTTCAATAATCTTGCCACTTCGGCAATCATAAATCCTCCCATTCTATTATCAAGTGCACGTCCAACAAAAAATCGTTTATTCATAACCATAAACTTATCTTTATAAGTAACAACATTGCCTACTTCAATTCCCATTTCTTTGACTTCTTTTTTTGATCTAGCACCGCAATCTAAAAATATATTATCCACCTTTGGTGGTTCTTCTTTTCCGCCTCTTCTAGTGTGGATTGCTGGCCAACCAAAAACAGCATCAATATCACCTTTTTCACCGTGTATTATAACTCTTTTTGATGGCGCAATTTGATGATCAGATCCACCATTTCTTATTAAGTAAATAAAACCATCTTTTGTTATATAATGAACAAACCATGAAATTTCATCTGCATGCGCTTCAATAACTACTTTATATTTTTTTTCTGGATTAATTACACCAACTACAGTACCATATGTATCAACAATGTGAGTATCAATGTATGGTTTAATATAATCTAGCCATATTTTTTGACCACTAGATTCAAAACCAGTAGGAGATGGTGTATTAATATATTTTTCTAAGAATTCATTGCTTTTTTTATTTAAAATACTTTTTTTGCTCATTAGATTATTATTTAATTTTTTGTTGGGTTCATATTAACTATATCTCTATCAAATAAATATAAACCACCTTTATCATCTGCAATTAGTTTTAACTTGTCTAATATATGTCTAGCTAATGCTTCCTCTTCAATTTGTTCAGCTACATACCATTGCATAAAATTATGTGTAGTGTAATCTTTATCTTTTAAGCATATATCTACTACTTTGTTAATTTCTTTAGTTACCATAATTTCATGATTCAAAAGATCTTTAAAAACATGACTTAAACATTCAAATATTTTGGGAGGCTTTTCAAGCGGAGGAACAATTGCATGTCCTCCTCTTTCATTAATATATTTAATTAGTTTAAGCATGTGCTCCCTCTCTTCGTCAGAATGTCTGTAGAAAAAACTAGCAACACCCTCAAAACCTTTTGTTTCAGCCCATGAAGCCATTGATAAATAAAATTGAGATGCATTAGCCTCTATTTCAATTTGCTTGTTTAAAGCTTTTTCTACTTTTTTTGTTAACATATTATAGCGATTTAATGAATAAGTATATCAATTTACAAAAAATAATATTTATTTTTCATAGCAATAGTCTATACTTTCTTTTATAACTCTACATGATTTTATTATATCTTTATTCTTAATTATTAAAGGTGGAGATATGCGAATATTTGTTCTGTTAAACAAAAAATAAAATGTAATTACTCCTCGTTTTAATGCTTCTTTCACGATTTTTTGACAAATAATTTCATTCTCGAATTCAATTGCAATCATGAGCCCATAACCATGTATTTTTTTAATTTTCGGATGCTTTAAATTTTTAAGAAAAAGTTTTCTTTTTTCAGATACTTGTCTTATTAAAGAGGAATTTTTTAATATTTTAAATGTTGTCATTGCAGCAGCACAAGAAATCGGGTGTCCTCCAAAAGTTGTTATGTGACCAAGCGGCGGATTTGAACTTAATAGATCCATATTTTTTTTTGAACTAATAAAGGCTCCAATTGGCATACCTCCACCCATTCCTTTAGCAAGGCATAAAATATCAGGAATAATATTATGTATTTCGTATGCAAACATATGTCCAGTTCTTCCAAATCCTGTTTGTATTTCATCATAAATAAGTTCAATATTGTATTCATCACATCTTTTTCTTATTTGTAATAACCATTCTTTATTAGCGCAAACAAAATTTGTGCCGCCTTGAATTGGTTCTATGATAATTGCTGCAACTTTATCATCAAGAATATCTAAGTCATCAATGTTGTTATATCTTATATTTTTGTGGCAAGGAATTAGAGGACGATATTTACTTTTCATAAATTCTTCTCCCATTGCACTTAAAGATCCTTGTGTGCTTCCATGGTAGGATGATAAGCATGAAATTACTATTTTTCGACCATTTTTTCTTTTTGCTAATTTAATAGCACCTTCTATAGCTTCGGTTCCAGAATTAACTAGGTAAACGCAAGAAAGATTTCTATGGAGATATTGACTTAATTGCTGAGATAATTTTAGTGGACTATCTTGTATAAATTCACCATAAACCATAACATGTGCATGACGATGTAATTGTGATTCTATTGATTTGATTATTTCTGGATGACAGTGTCCAAGTGTACAGCTTGAAACACCTGCAACTAAATCAATATATTTTTTTTTATCTCGTGTATATATATAGCAATCTCTTGCTTTTTCAATGTCTAATAAGAAAGGAGATTTTGTTATTTGTGCTTGTACATTTAAAAATGTTTTTTTTCTAGACATAATCTGAAACTATATCTTTTTTTTTAAAACTCTTTTAACTGCATTAATAATACTGATCTTGTCAATTTTATATTTTTGCATGAGCTCAGTTGGTTTTCCGCTTTCTCCAAATGAATCGTCTACACCTACAAATTCAATAGGTGTTGGTTGATTTTTAGCAACGAGTTGTGCTATGCTACAGCCTAATCCACCTAAAATTTGATGTTCTTCAGTAGTAACTACACATTTTGTTTTTTTAATTGATTCTAAAATTGTCTTTTGATCAAGAGGCTTAATTGTGGCAATATTAATTAATTCGCATTCAATTCCTTGCTCTTTAAGTATATTAGTTGCTTCAAGAGCTTCCCAAACAGTATGTCCAGTAGAAAAAATAGAAACATCATTCCCCTGAGTTATGGGTATGGCTTTTCCAATTTCAAAGCTTTTTTCTGAGTCTGTAAAATTAGGGACTTTAGGTCTACCAAACCTTAAATAGACAGGGCCTATATGATTAGCTATTGCAATTGTTGCATTTTTAGTTTGGTTGTAATCGCATGTATTTATTACCGTCATCCCAGGAAGCATTTTCATAAGACCGATATCTTCTAAAATTTGATGAGTTGCACCATCCTCTCCTAATGTTAATCCAGCATGTGAAGCACATATTTTTACATTTTTATTAGAATAAGCAATGGATTGTCTTATTTGATCATATACTCTGCCAGTTGAAAAATTTGCAAAAGTTCCAGTAAAGGGAATCTTTCCTCCAATTGTCATTCCAGCAGCAATGCCCATCATATTTGCTTCAGCAATACCAACTTGAAAAAAACGATTAGGGAATTCTTTTTCAAAGGCATCCATTTTTAATGAACCTGTTAAATCGGCACACAAACCAACTACATTTGGATTAGTTTTACCTAATTCTAGTAATCCTGCTCCAAATCCTGATCTTGTATCTTTTAATTCCATATTAATAGTCTCCAAGTGTTTCACTTAATTGCTGTAAAGCAATTTCTAGTTGTTCGTCATTAGGTGCAATACCATGCCATTTATGTGATCCCATCATATAATCAACTCCATAACCCATCTCTGTATTAAGAAGAATGCATATTGGATATCCTTTATGTAGACTTTCTTTACTCCTTTTTAAAGCTGATAATACATCTGTAATATTATTTCCATTATTAACTTCAAAAACTTCCCAATTAAAAGCACAAAATTTTTCTTTCAAATTTCCTAATGATAGTATATCATCCGTAGAACCACATATTTGTTGTTTATTTACATCAATTGTTAAAATAATGTTATCAACTTTTTTTGATCCTGCATACATTAGAGCCTCCCAGATTTGTCCTTCTTGAAGTTCTCCATCACCACATAGACAGTAGATAATATTTTTGTCATTATTTAACTTTTTACTAAGAGCACTGCCTAGTGCAACAGATAGTCCTTGTCCAAGTGATCCTGAGGCTATCCTTATACCAGGTAATTTCTCATGAGTAGTAGGATGTCCTTGTAATCTGCTATTTATTTGTCTAAAAGATTTTAATTCATTAACATGGAAATAACCTGATCTTGCTAAAACACTATATAATACGGGTGAAATATGACCGTTTGATAGAAAAAATAGATCTTCATTTAGACCATCCATTTTAAAATTTTTATCGTGTTTCATAATGGAAAAATATAATGAGACAAAGTATTCAACACAACCTAATGAACCCCCTGGATGTCCTGACTGAGCACCATGGACCATACGGACAATGTCACGTCTAACTTGGGAGCATATATTAGTTAGCTTATCAATATTTTCAACCATACTTAAAAATAAATATTTTACATATATTAATTTATCATTGTTGAAAACTATTAATAATTTTAATTTTAGTGTATGATAAACAAAATAATTCTCATTTTTTTTTTAGTGCCAAATCTTTATTCTTTTAGTCAAAATAATAAATATGATCCTATAAATACTGGTGTCAATATGACTGTTGCGATTATGTCAGTTGATACTTTATGTTTAGTAGGTGATACGATATTAGCTTTATATACTGACAATGGAATTTTAAAATATGGTGGACAAACAATATGGTCAGGTAGTAGAGTAGCTATAGCAATTTGGGGTGATGATACTACAACTGAAGAAAAAGATGGTTTTTTAAATAACGAACACATTAAATGGGCGGTCTTAAAAAATGATTCTCTCTTTTCTTTTTCTCCAAAATATAAATTTGGAAATAATTTATGGTCTCCAAATGGTATTAGCATTATAGATTCTCTTACTTATATTTATTGATTTATCATAATTTTCTTTAATTCCATAGTTTGGTTATACTGGAGTATTGGTTAATAATTTTAACCTAAAATACGCATTATTTATAAAAAATTAAGAAGGTGTATATAAGCAAGGTTAGTGTAAAGAGTATAGATTCTGATTGTGCCCAGAGCGGGAGTCG
>CEUK01185805.1_pt1 | contig 14230 bp, 10 predicted proteins | sample 356451 | NCBI WGS metagenome assembly CEUK01 (sample SAMEA2622843, study PRJEB7988) | marine metagenome | isolation source: saline water (ENVO:00002010), including
GATAAAAGAGAAGGGAAGTATCTTCAATTTTATTTTGGGTTTCTTTTTTAAACCAAGATGTCATTATGTCTAATCTGTCTTTTTTAATTTTTGAAAATGATTTATTTGTATTTTCAGCGTAAGTATTCCAATAACTAGTGTCAATTACAGAATCGTCAAAATACGAATCGTCTAATCCAGATATTAAATTGGCAAAACCGGTTTGAAAAGAGTCAATATTAATTTTTAAGGGCTCTATTACTTCTTCAATAATTTCACTGCTGCTGTCAACGGATACAGGATTGTTATCTTCTTTAACATTGTTTTCTGCTGAACCAGTTGGGTTTTCGCAAAAAGTAAAAACAAATAATATTGCTATTGGAATTAGATATCTCATTATATAATAGTGTTTAAATTTTAAGGAAAAAGTATAACAATTAATAGCAGCTATTTATTTTATTAAACTTGAATATCCTCAATCATTTGTTAATTAGTATAAATTTGTAAAAAATTAGTATTTATAAAAGAAAGTTAATGAATAGGAAGTGGGTTAAACAAGTATATTTTATGGCCATATTGTTAGGTTCGGCTTCTGTATTGTTTTTAATGTTATCCTTAAATTATAATCAAGAAACGCCAACTCAAAATGAAGCTAATGAAGACATAGAATTAGTAAATGAAATTTTAATTGAAGATTCGTTAGAAAAAAATGAATTTTATTTACCAGAAGTTCCTAAAGGAATTATGTTTTGCAATGAAGAAATTCCCCTTAATATTTCTGATGTCCATGAAATGTTAGACAATGAAATGATAGTAAATAATTACTGGCACTCTCAAACCTTTCGTTTATTAAAAAGAAGCAATAGATTTTTTCCAGAAATTGAGCCTATTCTTAAAGAATATGGCGTTCCTGAGGATATGAAATATTTATTATTAGCTGAAAGTGGACTACGAAATGTTACTTCTCCTGCAGGAGCTAAAGGGTATTGGCAATTTATGAAAAGTACGGCACTTGAGTACGATCTTGAAATTTCAAAAGATGTAGATGAAAGATATCATTTAGAAAAAGCAACAGTTGCTGCATGTAAGTATTTGAAAAAAGCTCATAAAAGGTTTGACAGTTGGGTTTTAGCTGCCGCTGCTTACAACATGGGCTCAGGAGGCTTGTCTAATCAAATAAAAAAACAAAAAACAAATAACTATTTTCGTTTGCATCTTAATAGTGAAACATCAAGATATGTTTATAGAATTTTAGCCATAAAAAGCATTATGGAATCTCCAGAAAATTATGGATTTAAATTTGGTAAAAAAGATTTATACCAACCTTATTCCTATGACACTTATTTAGTTGATACTACTATTCATAATTTAATAGATTTTTCAAGTGCAATTAATGCTAATTATAAAATGCTGAAAAAAGCTAATCCATGGTTAATTTCAAATAAATTATCCAACGAAAAGAAAAAAGTATATACTTTAAAAATTATTAAGGAATAATTAACGTTTGATCTATAAATATAGTATCGGACTCTAAATTATTTTCGGCTTTAATTTTTTCTATAGTAGTTTTATATTTCAGTGAAAGCCCACTCAAAGAATCTCCTTTCTTTACCACATGAAGTTCTTGCTTTTTAGGTTGTTTTTCCATCATTTCATCCTCTGAAAGGTTAACAATGTCATCTTCACTTTGCTCTTTTATTTCAAGTTCAATATCTAAACAGGGACAATATTGATCTTTTTGTAAATCTGTAAAAGAAAGAGCAGTATCTCGTTTGTAGTTTAAAATTCTGTCTTTTACTACTTTGTACCCTTTGTGGTTTCCATCAGTACATGTTTCCCAATATTTTAATGCATCTTCATTAGAGTAATCACAGAACTGCATTAAAGTAAAAGCAGATAACATTCCGGCTTGATGCCAGCCGTTCCAACAGTGAATTAACATTTTACCGCTGTCTAATTTATTTGCACGGTTCATCACCTCATCAAAAAAAGTAGATAGATATGAATAAGGTTTTGGTTCACATTTGTAAGTGAAATTTTCAGATTTTAATGAATCTAACCTATTTGGTGGATACCAATATTCAAAATTATGAGCATATAAATAGGTTGCTTGATTAAATCCTTGTTCTTTAAGTTGCCGAAGGGCATAGAGAGGCATAGGGTTCCATAAATAGTATTTTGGAATGGTATCTTTAAGATGTAAATTGTTTCCGCCTCCTCTGTAAAGCAAATCATAAAGCACTACTCTAAAGTTTCTAACACCATTGAACCTTTCATCTCCTCTACCTTTATTGTCTACCATTCGGTTTTCAATTGAACTAAATCCAAATTCGTCAAATTTCAAATAAAAATTTTCTTCTTCCTCTTCTTCAGTAGTGTCTTTGTATTCAGAGGTTTCTTCGAAATAGGATTGTTGTGAATAGGAAAAATAATTGCTAAAGAGAAAAAAAAGGATAAAATATCCTTTAGAACTAATTAAACCCCATTTGGTCTTTTTTTTAAAATAATTGTTTTTACTCATACTTCCCTATTCTAACGAATATAAATAAATTAATAGTATGCGTTAAAAAAGGATTTTTTAAATAACTAACAAGAAAGTGTTAGTTATAATGTCTTTTAACAATGAAAAACATAAAAAAGCACATTAAAAACGTGATTATTAATAAAATTGATGTGAGAAATCCATTTACGTTTTCTTTTACCTGAATTTCGTATCCAAAATCTAAGTTTATAAGCTCTTTAACTTTTGTATTTATAGCTGTGATTTCATTTTCATCACTTTTTGAAAAAAGATAATTTTTGCTGCTAACAAATAATGAATCAGTATGATTAATAAAAAATTCATCTAGATATAACCCTTTATCATCTCTTAAAACAAAAGATACTTCATTGGGATAATTGGTGTTTAAATTAAAAGCAAGGGTTTGAATGGTGTCATTATTTATTTTCTTCTTGAAAAAAGATTCTTTATTGGTTAATATAATGCTTTCTCCAGGCATTAAAACGGTGCTATCAAAGTTATATGCTAACCTACTTATGTCTTCGTATAAAGTGTAATTTGATAAATTAATTTCAGAGTCACTTTTGTTTTCAGCAGCTATGAAATAAAAAGGTTTTTTAGCATCTGATTTAACAAAATAGGTGGTCAGCTGTACATTTTTATATTGTAATGAAGTGTCAACATGTTTAAATAAAGCAACTAAAGCAGTATCTATTAAATTTAGTTTTCTAATAGAATCTTTAACTCCATCACTCCACTCATCAAATTTATATTTATGATTTGGTATGTTGATTTTAATTTCAGGTAGAAATTCTTGAAAAAACAAGCCGTCAATTTTGTTAGTAGAAAGGTTAGAATGCTTTATTCTTATTCCCTTAAAATCAGCTATGTTTTGTGATATTTTAATGTGTTGGGTGTTTTTCACATTAAATGCTTTCTCTAAGTGAGAATGAATAGTTGGATCTCTTTTGCTAAAATATTTTATGATTCCATTTACTCTTTTATTGTAATTTGAAATGCTTTCTCGATAAAGATGATTTCGCCTAAGAAAGTGTGTTGTTAGTTCTTCTTCAATGATATTTCGGTTGCTGAGTATTTTTTCTTCGAAATTTTCTTTTTTTAAGTAGGTAGCAAGCAAATAACAATATTGAACTAAAAACTTTTCTTTCAAGTCGCTGTTTTTTAGCATAGAATTTAAAAGATCTGTTGAGTATCCAGGATTATACCAATATCGATAGCCAGGAAATGTTTTATCCTTTATGAAATTTCTTCTAATAAAATTATGACCACAAGAAAGATCTGTATCATATATTACCCATTTCCACTTGTTGTCTTCATGTTTGTAAAATCGGATATTCCCACGACAGTCTGGATTACTTATATAGGTTTGAATAGCGTGAAAATTAAAAAAATCATCAACATCTACTGTTTCGGAAATTTTAGCTACAAAATTTGAATCGTTAAAATGTTTTTTTGCATAGTCTACTACAGACTTAAAGTTTTTATTTTTATATCCCGAACCTTGCAATTCTATGAATTCGTCATTTTTCCATTGATAACGATATTTAAAATAATCTGAATTTACTTTTTCTCTCAAATTATGAATCCCAAAATATTGTCCGTTAACATAAAGAATAACTGACCTTGATGCTTTTGTGTTTAAATTAATATCGTCTGCAACATGACTTATAGACTTGTCCAATAATCTTGTTTTATTTTGATCATTTCCAGATGTTCTTAAAACAACATGTTGAAATTCGTTTACTGCCAAGTTTTTAAATAATTTGACATTTATCTTTCCACGATTATACTTTTCTTTCCTTGCTGAAAGTTGAAGGGACTTTTCTTTCCAACCTAAAGTCATTCCACCATAGGTTTTGACATCTAAAGGAAGTTCATCAATCAATGAATGGTTAAAGAAAAATTGAGCAAACGCTTCAATTGGTTTTTTCTTCCATGAGTTTCCAATAGTAATTACTTTACCTGTAGCAGTATCTTTTTTAGAAATTCCGTGGTAAATTCCTTTACTTGGAAAAAACTCGTTGTGTTTTACATATAACGATACAACAGGAAGTTTATGGTTGACATTAACAATATACGACCCCACAAAGCATTTTTTATTGCCAGCACTATCTTCAATATTTATTTTAAGTATAGTGGGTTCATTAATAATTATAGTATCAGAATCGGCCTTGTTTACACCTGAAGCGGTAATTGAATAGATGTTATATTGGTTAATTGCCTTTTTACTTATAACCACTTCCATTTCTTTATCATCATAATAAAGTCCACTACTTTTAGAAACATTAAATGCATTGCTTTTTTTTAATCCTGAACAAATGCAATCTTTAAAATTTGGTTCTTTTATGTAAAATGAAGAATTGTGTTTTTTTTCTGGAACAGGATCTTTTTTTTGTGTTTCTGTAGCGATTACAGTTAAACTTTCTTCTTTTATAAAAGGTACCTTTAATACTTCTCCAATTTTAATTACGTTTTCTGACTTAGGGTTTAATTTATTAAGTTCATCAACACTAAGGTTGTATTTTCTAGAAATAGAGTAAACCGTTTCTCCCTTTTTAACTAAGTGAGAGCTATATTTTAAAGTGTCGCTTTTTTGTCCTGTAATAGAGGAAATAAAGACAATGAAAACAAATAATATAAATGGCTTTTTGTATGAAAAAGGTCTACGCATAAATTTATCTATCCACACGCATACGTTAAAAATCAATAAATGTTTGAGTTAAAACAGAAAAAAACACAACAGTTAATGCTGATATTATCAGCATTAAATCTCATTAAAATTTATTTGTTAAGTTGAAGTGTTTTTTTTAGGCACAACAAGCTTTAGTGCATCCTGGCTCACAGCTCGAAGTTTCTTTGGCTTTGTCGGCACAACAAGCTTTAATGCATCCTGGTTCACAGCTCGAAGGTTCTTTGGCTTTGTCGGCACAACAAGCTTTAGCGCATCCTGGTTCACAGCTCGAAGTTTCTTTGGTTTTTTCAGCACAACAAGCTTTAGTGCATGCTGGTTCACAGCTTTGAACGTTTTCTTTATTTTCCTCCGCCTTGTTTTCTGTAGCATTATCGCATGAAAAAGCAAAAACAGCTAGGGATAACATTAAAAATATTTTTTTCATTTGTTTCTTTTTTAAATGATGATTACATTTTTTCATAGGCTTCTACAAATTTAGCCCAGTTATCAGGGCACTTTTCCTTTGCAGCCAAGTCTTGATTGTCTTCTGTTATCAATTGATATTCTGTTTTATCTGTAATTTCTGCAACAGCAATAGCAGCATTCATTAAAGATTCCATATCATTAAAATCTACACCATCAATAGCAGAACAAATTTCATCAGCCATTTTATCTATAGTTTCTTGGGAAGCTTTTTGCGGATAAAATAAATAAATCCCAGCTCCAACAGCTCCTAGCACCACAAGTATTAGTATATATTTTTTCATTTAGTTTAGTTTGTATAGGACTTGAATATAACCAAAAAAAATTATTTTAAGTATCCGAAAAATAAAAAAGCACATAATTATACCTAGATTTTATATGTAATTATATATTAATCTAAAATCCTAAATTATTCTTAAATTGTTGGTTTATTGACATTTATGAAAAAGAATTTCATTGGGCTTTTATTGGTTTTTTTGTTTACTAATTCAATTAGTGCACACAAAGGAGATGTTCTTTTAATTCATGATGTTAAAATAAATCAAACTGATAAACATTGGGTTTTTTATTATGACTTAGTAAATGTTCATGATATTACTATAAGGGATATAAAAGTAGAATTTATACTTAATGGCAAAAAAATAATACACAATTACTATTGTGATATAAAATCAAATGAAAAGATTACCAAAGGTCAGTTTAAAATGCCAAAATCTTTTTTTAATTACGAAAATGATCACATTCAAATAGAAGTTTCTGAGATTTTTGGCAAAAAAGACAATTGGTCAATTTGGGATTCTAAAGCCAATCCAAAACAAGTAAATACTTTATTTTCTGAATTTTTTGTTGATGCTCCATGGAGAATGAATAAGGCAGATGACTCAGGAAATATTAACTCTATACCTTTGAATTTTTTTTTACACGATGCTGATCTTGTGGTAGGATCTTCAATTGAACTAGACTACATTGACATTCAACTTAAAAATGCATCATCTTCCAGCTGGGGGGGGATACTACTTTTTGATACCGTAACAGATCTAGAGTTCAAAAATATGTTCAGTTGTTTTTCTAATAATGACCCTGAATTAAGTGCACAGGAATTTGATTTAACCAGTTTCATATCTAACGGTTCACATACCATAGATTTTGTTGCTGAAACAGGTTTTTTTGGTGGAAATTATGTTACAGTAGATGCATCATACTATTATTTTACCTTAAATATTCCTGAATATATTTTACAGGGTTTTGAAAACACAATTGATATTAAAGTTTCATTAGTATACAACAATACATTATTCTCTGATGAAGAATTTGGGCTTCGTGTTTTTAGATCCGATGAAGATATTCCAAAACAGCCAAGCTGGTATCGGGGAGACACCCATCTTCATACTATATATACTGAAAATAGTGCAGAATTTGGGTTGCCTTTGTGCTCTACAAAAGAGGCAGCAAAACTAATTGGAATTGACTGGATTACATGCACTGATCATACTTCAGATTACGATAATTATGGGGATGGAAATATTCAAAATAACTGGAATAAAATACAAACTGAAGCTCAGTTTTGGAATTTGCAAGACTCCACTATGATTTACATTCCAGGGCAAGAAGTTGCAGCTAATAATAGTAATAACAATTTAGTACATATGTTGGCTTATCCAGATTTTAACGCTCCAATGAGTTTGCCTTTTTTAGGAGATGGTGATGGCGATGTTTCTGGCACAAATATATCTGTAAATATGGCCTTGGAAAACTTAGCTAATGCAAATGGATTTGCTTATGCTGCTCATCCATTTGCAACTGAAGATAAACTGCCAATTATTCCTGTTGATGGGGGCATTTGGAATCTTGGAGAGTCTGGGTTTCCATCAAATGGAAACAATTTTCCTAAAACAGGCGGAAGCATTATAGCAAATGATTTGTCAGTTTCGTCTGATGTTTTAAGTTCACAAGAAGGAGTTCTATTAAAAGAGTCATTAGTAGGTGGTCAAATATGGAACTGTAGATCAAATCTTAATGTATCAGGGATTAATGGAAACGAGACAGATGGCTGGGGGGTTTTAAGCGGCACAACACCATTTAGTCAGGTAGATACTGCAAGTTACGGATATCATATAAAAAAATTCAGGCAAGGTCAAGAAATGGTTAACCACATTAATCAAATGGGCTTATCTAAAAAAAATCAAGACAGTTCTTATTTAAATTGGAAAATGTATTATGCTGGAGGTTCTGATGCTCACGGATCATTTAATTTTTCAAATACTGGAAACTTTGCCGGTTTTGGAGGAGTTGATGATAATGCTCTTGGTAAAATAAGCACCTTGGTTTATTGCCCCAATGGACAAGGGGAAAATGGGACTAATGTATTAAAGGCTTTGGAAAATGGGAATAGTACTATTTCAGATGGGCCAATACTAACTATGGGACTAAGTCTTGATGGAAATAATAGTTCAAATGAAATTATATTGGGCGAAGACGTAGAGCTAAATTCATTAAATCAAAAAAGCTATTTCTTAAATATAAACTACACTACAAGTAATGAATTTGGAGATGTTGTTTTTTTAAAAATAATAGTTGGTACTGAATTAGGAGAAAGTTCATATCAGTTGTTATTAGACTCTTTAAATGGCAATCAAAAAATATCTTACAATCTTAAGGATTTAATAGAAGAAGCAACAGGTTTGGGCAATGTTTTGTATGACGAGTATTTTTATATTAGAGCTGAACTTCAAACCCTTAAGAACTACTCTTCATTAATTGATTTGCACAGAACAGATTTCGGATTTTTTCATTCTTTTACCAATCCAATTTGGATTAAAATCAATGAAATTGAGCCCAGCACTAGTTTTGAACTTATTCTTTCACCAAATCCTTGGAATGTAAATACAGAAAATATTAATTTAACCATCAAGTGTCCTGGGGAGAATAATATTACGGTAGATTTTTATAATTCCATTGGACAAATCATTAAGTCTGAGGTTCATTTTGTTAATCAACAAAGAGCAATAACCTATTCTTTAAATGACTTGAAAAATTTTTCTAAAGGGATTTATTTCATTAAAGCCTCTACTGTTTCTGAAACAGTGTCTACCAAATTAATTAAGCTTTAATAGTTGTTTTTGTAAATTTACAGGGATAATGTACTTGAACTTTATCCCAAAGCTATATGTTCTTAAATAATGAAGCAGTAGCTAGCGATTATGTTTAAAAAATCTAAGTAGGTTTGAAGTTATAAAAGTCTATTTTTCCATGTAAATCCTCAGTTCTAATTTTTCGATTATATCATTATATTCTAGAATTTGCAATTTATTGTCAGAGATATTTATAAGATTTTTATTATCAATAAAATTTGTCAAATTTTAAACAAGTAAATACACTGCCAATACACTGCCAATAAATATTGTTTTTTGTATATTTATTTAGTCTAATTATCAGAAAAAAAAAGCCCCCACTATCTGTGGAGGCTTTTAGCGCTTCTTCTTGGGCTCGAACCAAGGACCCTCTGATTAACAGTCAGATGCTCTAACCAACTGAGCTAAAGAAGCAGTTTTTTAATTGAGGATGCAATATTACATTAAAGTTTGAATTTATGCAATAGCTTTTAAATTTTTGTCAAACTAAAAAAAACACACCACACAATGTCTTCATGATAGTGCAAATACTATATTTGCTGAAAAATTTTGAACATGAAATTAGTTAGCGTAGGAACAGTAGCATTTGATGCCATAGAAACACCATTTGGTAAAACTGATAAAATTGTAGGAGGGGCTTGTACATATATAAGCTTATCAGCGTCTTATTTTAACGACAACCCTAAGTTAATTTCTGTGGTGGGAGATGATTTCCCTAAAGAAACCATTGACTTATTTCATTCAAAAAATATTGATACTGAAGGATTGCAAATTAAAGAAGGTGAAAAAACTTTCTTTTGGTCTGGAAAGTACCATCAGGATATGAATTCTAGAGATACGATAGATACTCAATTAAATGTTCTTGAAACATTTGATCCAATAGTTCCTGAATCTTATTTTGATTGTGACATTTTAATGTTAGGAAACTTAACTCCTGCTGTTCAGTTAAACGTAATAAAACAACTCCCAAGGCGTCCTAAGCTAATTGCTTTAGATACAATGGATTTTTGGATGCAAATTGCTTTGGATGATTTGCTTGCTGTAATCAAAGAAATTGATGTACTTACCATTAATGACGAAGAAGCTAGGTTGCTTTCTGGTGAGTTTTCACTTAAAAAAGCGGCAAATAAAATTCTTACAATGGGACCGACTTATTTAATCATTAAAAAAGGAGAGCATGGGGCATTGCTTTTTGATAAAAACAATAATGTTTTTTCAGCACCAGCTTTGCTTCTTGAAGAAGTGTTTGACCCAACTGGAGCGGGCGATACCTTTGCTGGAGGATTTATGGGATACCTTTCAAGTCAAGATGAGATAACCTGGGAATCTATGAAAAAAGCAATAATTGTTGGTTCAGCTATGGCTTCATTTACTGTGGAGAAATTTGGGATTGAAAGAATAAAAGGATTAAACAAAGAAGAGATTGACAATAGAATTAATCAATTCAAAGAAATGACTTCTTTTTAAGATTATTTTACACAATATTTTTTAAGAAAAATGGGTGCGTTGTGATATCCATATTCACCAGCTTTTTCTAAATCATTGCAACCGTCTTTTTCTCCCATCTCGATTTTTAGTATTCCGCGAAGAGCATAGGCCTTATCGTAATCTTTTTTAAGTGAAATAGCGTGATCGCAATCTAAAATGGCACCGTTATAATCTTTTATCATGGTTTTAGAAGAAGCTCTTTGCTTATAGAAAAGTTCATTCTTTGGTTGGAGGCTAATGCTAGTATTGAAATCTTCAATAGCGCCTTCATAATTGTCAGAGTAGTGCTTGGCACAACCTCTTTGAAAATAAGCCTCAGCAAAACCAGGGTTTATATTAATAGCTTTTGTGTAAAGAGTTATTGCATCTTCATAGTTTTGCCCATTATATTGCTCTAATCCATTTGTATACAACTGTAGTGCATCAGCATTTTTATCTTGACAATAAAAACAAGAAGTAGTAAAGGTAAAAACAAATACAAATGGTAAAATTAACCTCATAAAAGAAATTATTTTGTTATTAAATGTAGTAAAAGCAGTTCAGTTTTTCAAATTTATTAATGCCGAATTTCTATAAAAATCTTTGTATTAGGGTATTGTTTAATGTCTTATAATTGTAAAAAAATTCAAAATGGCATCTGATTCTTGGTTTATTATCATTTTTTCTTTAGTAATCTTTAATTATTTATTTTCTACAGTATTAAATTTTATTAATTCCAGAAACTGGAAACCTGATATACCATCAAATATGAAAGACTTTTATGATGAAAATAAGTATCAAAAAGCAAGAGATTACGGAAAAGAAAAAGAAAGAATTTCATTTATTGGTTCCACCATTAGCTTGTTATTGATGTTGCTTATGTTGTCTTTTAATGGGTTTGGAATTTTAAATGATTTTTCAACTGATTTTTCTGAGTCAGTATATGTACAAACTGGGATTTTCTTTTTGATTTTATTTGTGGCAAGTGATCTTATTTCCTTGCCATTTAGTTGGTACAATACTTTTGTTATTGAAGAAAAATATGGGTTTAATAAAACCACCTATAAAACATTTTTTATCGATAAAGTAAAAGGATATTTGCTTACTGTTATAATTGGTGGAGGGATTCTTTTTGGCATAATGTATATAGTTGATTCTTTAACAAGCGGATTCTGGATTTGGCTATGGTTGGCTTTGACTTCATTAATGATTTTAATTAATATGTTTTATGCTGATGTGATAGTTCCTATTTTTAATAAATTAACTCCTTTGGAAGATGGCGCTTTAAGGACTAAAATTGAGAGCTATTCAAAAAAAGTTGGCTATGAACTAAAAAATATTTTCATTATAGATGGCTCTAAAAGATCTACAAAAGCTAATGCCTTTTTTAGTGGATTGGGCCCAAGAAAAACAATTGCTCTTTATGATACTCTTGTCGAAAAACATACTGATGAAGAATTAGTAGCTGTTTTAGCTCACGAGGTTGGACATTTCAAGAAAAAGCATGTAATAACTTCTTTAATATTAACTATATTACAATTAGGATTAATGACCTGGCTTTTTGAGTTGTGCCTTAAACAAAATGAAATATCACAGTCATTAGGAGCTGACGAAATGGCTTTTCATTTAGGAATAGTAGCATTTGGAGTATTGTATTCACCAATTGGAACACTTTTAAGTTTATTCATGAATGTTTTGAGCAGAAAAAATGAATTTGAAGCAGATGCCTATGCAAAAAACACTGCTAATGCTGGGGATTTGGCATTAGCTTTAAAAAAACTTTCTGTGGACAGTTTGTCAAATTTGTACCCTCATCCACTTTATGTGTTTTTTCATTATTCTCATCCGCCATTACTCAAAAGGTTAGATCGGCTTAATCCATCATAATTTCAAGAACAATTCCGTAATGATCGGCTAAGTCCATAGGTTTATTTTTATATGACATTTTAGGTCGAATAATGTATTGATTTATAATTTTATTTTCAGGTCTAATTTGATATAAAATGTAATCAATCCAACCTTTGTTTTTATAGTTTATCCAACTATTTTCGCTGTCAAATGTATAAGGATTTTCTTCATTTAATGGGTGGTTGTTTAATTCAAAAAGGGCAATCATTTTTTTAAATGCCTCACTATTTTGTTCAGTATTTAAATCACCCGCTAAAAAAAAGTTTTTTTGAGAAGATTTATATGGGCTAATGATTTGTTCTTTAACCATATTATATTGCTTATCTCTTACTTTTTGCCCTTTTGAATCCAAATGCGTTCCAGCTACTAAAATATGTTGATCATAAAAATCCAACTCAATTAAAGCACACCCTTTTTGTGCCATCCGGTCAGATTTTTTAGAAACATTAAAAATTACTTTATCAATCAAATTAATAGGATGTTTGCTTAAAAACATAACTCCATTACTAAGTTTAATGCCCCAACCTTTTTTTATAGGCAATTGCATATATGGATAGGCATTTGATAATTGTTTTTTTAATTTGTTTTTCATTTGAATATCAAAAACTTCTTGTAGAACAATAATATCGAAATTAGATTTTTCTAGATATTTTATGATTTCTGGCAACCTTATTTTTTGTTTCTTTCGAACCAACTTTGTAAAAGGGGCATACAAATTAGGTAGCATCTGTATGTTCCAAGAAAGAATCTTAAGGGTGTCTTTTTTTAATGAATGTTCTTCAGGAGCAGAAAAACATTGATAAGAAGTAAAAAAGAAAAATAAAAACAGAATGTGTTTAGACATTATTGAACTATTAGTTTCAAGTAATGTACTTTTTTATTAGCATAAAACTGACATAAGTAGATGTTCCCTTTTTTGACATTAGGCATCTCATTTATATTGAAATCGTAAGAAAAGGTGCTATTTGAAGATGTAATATTTTCTTTCAAATGAATTAATTTCCCTTCAATAGTATAAATTTCAAGTTTTGCTTCATTGCATTTTTCGTTTAATGAGATGGTGAAATTATCTCTGGTTGGGTTTGGAAATATTTTTGCAATGTTTTGGTGTTGACTACCGATTGATGGCAAAGAAACCATCCCATTATTCATTAATGAATCTAGGTCTAAATCTTCATCACCTGGCATGTAATCTGTATACAAATAATAAATAATAAACATTTCATCAGTTGTATTAAATCCAGCACAAACAGTTTGAGGAGGAGTGTTAGGATTGTGAGGATTAGCAGTTGTATTGTCGTAAAATGCATTTGCATAAATTGTTGTTTGAGGCGACACTTTTTTCATTTTCTCAAAACTATATGCCCCTTGCCATTCAAAATCCCAATCAGGGATGTTAATTAAATTGGTTGTGTCTCCACTGTTGCTTACTGAATAAGTGGATATGTTTTTTCCTAGTAAATGCATATGAGGAAATACTCCATACATTGATATTGCAGGAGAGTTAGCAGGAATTTGATACGACCCTGACACTGATTTTGTTTGGTTAGCTGGAATACAAAAATTAAAGTTCATAATAGAAGGTTCAATCTGAATTTCTCTAAATGTACTTATTTGATCAGGATAAAAGTAAAAATGAACTTTAGTACTGTCCACCATATTTAAAGACCCTACTGGGTAATGCATAGCTAATATTACGTTGCTGTTGGCTGGGAATTCCATTCCAAAAGCCATGTTGTCATCTCCAGGATAAGTAATTGGCAAGGAACCAGGAGCAAATTCACCTACAAGAACTCCGCTGCTTGGTCCCATACAATCGTTTTGAATCCCTGGACTGGAACTACCTGTTGGGTCAATATAAACTAAACAATGATGGACAATTTCTAGATTTCCAGGAACCACTTCCACAGCTTTAATTTTTTTATCAACTAATAATTGACTTGGAATAGTAAAGCATACGTAATCATCATTTGAAAACGCATTACTCGAATATACAGGGGCAGAAAGAGTTAAGTCTGGTGTTCCTAGTTGTGGACCGGTAGTGTTATATGACGGGGGAGTAGGGGCTAA
>CEUK01111242.1_pt1 | contig 14203 bp, 10 predicted proteins | sample 356451 | NCBI WGS metagenome assembly CEUK01 (sample SAMEA2622843, study PRJEB7988) | marine metagenome | isolation source: saline water (ENVO:00002010), including
GGGCCATACTCAAAATGATCAGATTGAAACCTTTTTTATGAATTTAAAAAGAGGATCTGGGATCGAGGGTTTGAAAGGCATGCCTGTAAGTTTCAAAAGACCTGAAGGTTATTTCATACTCAGACCATTAATTCATTCTTCAAGAGAAAGCTTGCAAAAAGTTCTTCAGGAAAAAAATATAAACTGGGTAAGTGATCCATCTAATTTGGATGAAACTTTTGAAAGAATTTCCCAGCGTAAAACTTGGGAAAAATTGAAATCGAAGGGTTTTTCCGAGAGCCGTATCGAATTAAGTGTGGCTCATATGCGAAGGGCTCATGATGCTTTGCAACAAATGCTACCAATCCATTTCAAACAAATTGGCAACCAAGAGCTAACAGATTTATTGTGGGATTATAAAGCCTTTATTGCATTGCCGGAAGAGTTTAAACTTCGCCTAATTTCTTCTGCAGTAATGTGGCTTGGTAATTTGCATTACCGGCCCAGATTTAAAGCAGTGTTGGATGTTTTGAAAAATATCAAGGAAAAGAGAGCAACGGTACTGGGTGGCTCTATATTTTATCACCATGCTGGAAAAATTCGGATTACAACTGAGTTCAAGTCCTTGATGGACAGCGAAATAAATTGCTCACTTGGGTTGGTATGGCGAAATATTTGGAAGGTAAAAAGAGAAATTAAAGGCGGTTACGTAGGTCCTATTGGCATACATGGGAATAATCAGTTGTCGAAACAACAAAGATCAACCATGCCCTTCCGATCAAGAATTATTCAGCCGGGTATTTTTTTGAAAGCAAAACTTTTGTTTGCCCCAACAATTGATAATGAAAGTTCAGGGTATTTGTCATTTTGTGGAATAAAGTTTAATGATTTTCTTAAGAGCCATTGAACCCGGCGTTTGAATTTCTATATTGTTACCAAAGCATGTCAAACTAGATCATTCTGGAGTAATCTCTTGGGAAATAATCGAAACGTAGCATTTTGGGTAGTCCTATTCCTTTTAATCGTGGTATTGTTCAATGTGTTCAGCACCGGCAGTAGTAGTATGCAAAGCCGAGAGGTCCCATTTTCAGAGTTTGTTAAAAATGTGACCGGGGGAGAGATTAGGGCCGTAACTCTTGATGGAGAAAAGGTGCGGTTTACGGGGCCTGATAACAGAGAGCAATTTACTATCCGCCCCAGTGATGCTGATGTAACAAATTTATTAATCGCAAATGATGTTGCAATCAGAGCTGAACAACAGGAAACATCTGGTCTGCAGTCTTTCTTAATGACCGTGTTTCCATTTCTACTACTGATAGGGGTTTGGATTTATTTCATGAACCGAATGCAAGGTGGTGGCAGAGGTGGAGCTATGGGTTTTGGGAAATCCAAAGCAAAGTTGCTTACTGAAAAACAAGGCAGGGTGACCTTTGATGATGTTGCGGGAATAGACGAAGCTAAAGAAGAGCTTGAAGAGATTGTAGAATTTCTAAGAAACCCCCAAAAGTTTAGCAAACTTGGAGGTAAAATACCTACCGGTGCTTTATTGGTGGGGCCTCCGGGGACTGGTAAAACGCTTTTAGCTAGAGCGATAGCAGGAGAAGCAGGTGTCCCATTTTTTACGATTTCTGGTTCAGATTTTGTTGAAATGTTTGTTGGTGTCGGCGCCTCTCGTGTGAGAGATATGTTTGAGCAGGCTAAAAAGAATGCGCCTTGCATAGTTTTTATTGACGAGATTGATGCTGTGGGGCGTAACCGAGGTAGCGGTTACGGTGGTGGAAACGATGAACGTGAACAAACTCTAAACCAGCTTCTTGTTGAGATGGATGGCTTTGAAGCCAACGAAGGTGTTATTATATTAGCGGCTACAAACCGTAGAGATGTGCTGGACCCGGCATTGCTCCGCCCAGGTCGATTTGATCGAACAGTGAACGTACCAAATCCAGATATAAAAGGTCGGGAAAAAATTCTTAATGTGCACGCGAAAAAAACACCTTTGGGACCAGATGTTGATCTTCGTTTGATAGCCAGAGGGACGCCAGGGTTTTCGGGCGCTGACTTGGCAAATTTGGTAAACGAAGCAGCGTTGATGGCTGCACGTATAGGTAGGTCAGTAATAACAATGATCGATTTCGAAAACGCGAAAGATAAAGTAATGATGGGTTCCGAAAGACGTTCGATGGTTCTGACTCAAGAGCAAAAAGAAAAAACAGCTTTCCATGAAGCTGGACATGCAGTTGTAGGGCTAGCTTTACCTCAGTGTGATCCGGTATACAAAGCCACAATTATTCCTCGGGGAGGTGCTTTAGGAATGGTTGTATCACTTCCTGAAATTGATCGGCTAAATTGGCATAAATCTGAATGTGAAGAAAAATTGGCAATGACGATGGCTGGGAAAGCTGCTGAAATTATTAAATATGGTTCTGGTAATGTGTCCAATGGGCCAGCTGGAGACATTCAGCAAGCTTCAGGGTTGGCTAGAGCAATGGTTCTTCGGTGGGGTATGTCCGATAAGGTCGGGAATATTGATTACACAGAAGCTCATGAAGGGTACCAAGGTAACACGGCTGGGTTTTCAGTGTCGGCAAATACAAAAGAGTTGATAGAGGAAGAAGTCAAGAAATTTATTCAACAAGGCTATGATACAGCTTTTAAAATATTAACAAAAAAGAAAAAAGAATGGGAGCGTTTGGCTGCCGGCTTACTTGAGTATGAAACTTTGACTGGTGAAGAAATAAAGAAGGTAATGAATGGGGATCCACCGTTTTCTGACGATGAAGACAAGGATGATGGTAGTGCGTCAGCACCCTCAGTTACTGCTATACCAAAAACGAAGCCTAAAGCAAAACCAAGTGGTACTATGGAGCCAGAGCCTAGCTAAATTGGCGTTTTCTATCTAAAAAGTGTTTTAACCTTAAGCGTGGATTGCGCCACTTCCGCATGCCAAAGCAGCTTCTCGGACTGCTTCTGAGTAGGTTGGATGGGCGTGACATGTGAGGGCTACATCCTGAGCTGATGCTCCAAACTCCATAGCAATGCATAGCTCGTGAATGAGATCTCCAGCTGCTGGTCCAACGATGTGTGCTCCTAAAATACGGTCACTTTCCTTATCAGCTATAATTTTCACAAAGCCATCCGCTGCAAAATTCGCCTTTGCTCTACCATTCCCCATAAACATAAATTTTCCAATTTTGACGGACCTGTCACTTTCTTTAGCTTGCTCTTCAGTTAAACCTACGGAAGCCACTTCTGGAGCAGTATAAATGACACTCGGAATTACTTGATAGTTAACATGGCCATTTTTGCCAACGATTTGCTCTGCGACCGCCATACCCTCATCTTCTGCTTTATGCGCCAACATTGGCCCTTCAACAACATCCCCAATCGCGTATATATTTGGTATATTTGTTCGCCATCCGCTGTCAGTTTTGATTTGGCCACGCTCAGTTAGTTCTATATTCAACTTGTCTAGCCCCAGACCATTAGTATTTGGTTTTCTACCAGTTGCGACTAAAATAATATCCCCATCTAGCTCGTGCAGGCTATTATCTTTGTTAAGCTTGTATTTAACCTTTCCCACAGATTTTGACTTGCTAGCCGATTGCACAGCAGCACCCATAATAAAAGAGATACCCTGTTTTTTCAAAATTCTTTGAAAAGTTTTTTGCACCTCTTTATCCATGCCGGGAGTTATATAATCCAGATACTCAATAATCGTAACTTTTGTCCCAAGACGGGCATAAACAGAGCCAAGTTCCAAGCCAATTACGCCTGCTCCTATAACCGTCATTTTTTTTGGTATTTTAGATAATGACAGTGCTCCAGTTGATGACACAATTATTTTTTCGTCAATTTCGACATTAGGGATTGTACTTGGCTCTGATCCTGAAGCGATAATTATATTGTTCGCATCATAAGTTGTTTTGTTTATTTGAACTTTTCCCGGCGCAGATATCGATGCCCACCCTTTTAAATGATCTATTTTATTTTTTTTGAATAAAAATTCGATGCCTTTGGTATTTGCATCAATTGTTTCAGTTTTATAATTTTGCATTTTAGCCCAATCTATAGATGGTGGCTTTGCTATTAATCCCATTTTTTCAAAATTGTGTTCTGCCTCATGGAGTTGATGGCTGGCGTGCAATAACGCTTTGGACGGAATACAACCGACATTTAAACATGTTCCGCCGAGAGTATCACGCCCTTCAACGCATGCAGTGTGAAGACCCATTTGAGCGCAACGAATAGACGCGACATAACCGCCTGGCCCTCCACCTATGACTATAACATCATATTTTGACATCCCATTTCCCTTTTGTATATCATCAAAGATCCATAAGAAGCCGTCTGGGGTCTTCTAGAGCTTCTTTTACCCTTACTAAAAATGTTACCGCGCCTTTCCCATCTACAATCCTATGATCGTAACTCAATGCTAGATACATCATGGGCCGGATTACTACTTCTCCGTTTATTGCCATAGGCCGCTCTTGGATTTTATGCATGCCCAAAATACCAGACTGTGGTGGATTTAAAATTGGTGAAGACATAAGAGATCCGTAAACTCCCCCGTTTGAAATAGTAAAGGTTCCACCTTGCATTTCATCCATGCTAAGTTTGCCGTCTCTCGCTCGTTTTCCTTTTTCGGCGATAGACTTTTCAATATCTGCAAAAGACATGCTGTCAGCATTTCGAATAACTGGAACGACTAATCCGGTTGGGGTCCCTGCAGCTATTCCCATGTGCACATAATTTTTATAAACAATATCTGTTGCGTCTATTTCTGCATTAACTTCGGGAACTTCTTTGAGAGCATGGCAGCAAGCCTTCGTAAAAAAAGACATAAAACCGAGCTTGGTACCGTGTTTTTTTTCAAATAATTCCCTAAATTCAGTTCTAAGAGACATAACCTCTGTCATATCTACTTCATTGTAAGTTGTGAGCATCGCGGCTGTATTTTGACTATCTTTAAGGCGTTTTGCTATTGTTTGTCTTAATCGGGTCATTTTAACCCGTTCTTCTCGATCTGCATCTTCTATTGACCTAGGAGCGCGAGGGGGTGAACTCTTTTCTGTTTCCTCAATCCCAGCAGACTGTACAGCTTTCAGCACATCGGTTTTCATTATTCGACCATCTTTTCCCGTTCCAACGATCTTATCGGATGAAATTTTATTCTCAGCCATTAGTTTTTTTGCTGATGGAGCGTTTTCGATATCGGTATTTTGATTTTCAGATCTTATTTCTGTACTAGCTTCGGTGATATTTTTATCTTCTTTTGAAGTCTGTATTTTTTCATTTTCCAGTTTTTCAAGGCTGCCCTCACTGATTGTTGTAAGCAGTGCGTCCATACTTACGATACTTCCTTCTTGGGCAACGATACTTCCCATAACTCCTGCAGCAGGGCTTGGGACCTCCACTGTTACTTTGTCCGTTTCTAATTCACACAGCATTTCATCCATATTTATGCTATCACCAGGCTGCTTAAACCAAGTGGCAACTGTTGCTTCTGTCACGCTTTCGCCAAGAGTAGGAACACGTACGTCGGTCATTTTTTGGTTTCCTTTAAATTTAAAGCTTCATCAACGAGCAATTTTTGTTGCTCTTTATGTTGGCTCGCTAGTCCTGTAGCTGGTGAAGCACTTGCTGGCCTACCAACAAAAATTGGTCTGGTGAATTTCGCACTCATCCTACTTAAAACCCATTCTATATTTGGTTCCATGAATGACCATGCACCTTGATTTTTTGGTTCTTCTTGGCACCAAATCATCTCTGCATTTTGAAATCTCTCAAGCTCTTTAACTGCTGACATTGCCGGAAAAGGATAAAATTGCTCAAATCGGAGTAAATAGATATCATTTAACTCTCTTGCGTCTCTTTCTTCCAATAAATCGAAGTAGACTTTTCCTGAGCACATAACTACCCGTTTAATTTCTTTATCTTTTACTAATTTGGTAGTTGAGTTTCCCTTTTCCGCATCATCCCACAAAACACGATGGAAAGAAGATCCGTTAGTAAAATCGTCGACTTTTGAGGTGCACCTTTTATGCCTGAGGAGTGATTTGGGTGTCATCAGAACCAGAGGTTTTCGAAAATCCCGATGCACTTGTCTTCTCAAGATGTGAAAGTAGTTAGCGGGCGTAGAGCAATTGGCTACAATCCAATTATCTTGACCGCACATTTGCAAAAAACGCTCCAATCTTGCTGAACTATGCTCTGGACCTTGCCCTTCAAATCCATGTGGTAACAGCATTGTTAATCCGGACATTCGGAGCCATTTGCTTTCACCAGAACTAATAAACTGATCAAACATTATCTGAGCACCATTAGCAAAATCACCAAATTGTGCTTCCCATAAAACTAGTGCATTTGGTTCAGCCAGAGAATACCCGTATTCAAACCCCAAGACTGCATATTCAGATAACATAGAATCTATTACTTCGTATTTGGCTTGACCTTGTCTTATATTATTCAGGGGATAATAACGCTCTTCAGTTGACTGGCTGATTAGCCCCGAATGCCTCTGGCTAAAGGTGCCGCGTGTACTATCTTGCCCTGATAATCGAACGGGAAACCCTTCTGTTAAAAGAGATCCAAATGCAAGAGCTTCAGCGGTTGCCCAATCAAAACCTTCGCCACTATCGAACATTTTTCCTTTAGTGCCCAAAAGCCTGGCAACTGTCTTGTGCAATTCATAATCTTTTGGTGGGTTAGATAAAGCTTTACCAATATCGAAGAAAGTTTCTTCACTAATTGCTGTTTTCCCCCTTTGGTAATCGTCTCTATGTCTATCCAAATGGGACCATCTTCCATCAAGCCAGTCAGCCTTATTTGGTTTATAGTCTCGACCAGCTTCAAATTCATCGTTCATCTTTGCCTGAAAAGACGCTTTCATATCTTCGATTTCACCTTCAGGGATAAGTCCATCATTGACCAGTCTTTCGGTATAAATTGAAAGTGAAGTTTTTTGTTTTTTGATGTGTTTATACATTAGAGGATTTGTGAACATAGGCTCATCCCCTTCATTATGCCCAAATCGTCGATAACATATGATATCTAAAACAACATCTTTTTGAAATTTTTGCCGATATTCTGTTGCTACTTTAGCTGCATGAACAACAGCCTCTGGATCATCTCCGTTCACGTGAAATATAGGAGCTTCTACCATTAATGCTATGTCTGTTGGATAAGGTGATGATCTACTAAAGTGGGGTGCAGTCGTAAAACCAATCTGGTTATTAACCACGATATGCATTGTGCCGCCTGCTTTGTGCCCAATTAAACCTGATAAACCGAAACATTCAGCAACCACACCTTGGCCAGCAAATGCGGCATCGCCATGCAATAGTACGGGCATAACAGAGGTTCGCTTATTATCTTTTAACTGTTCTTGTTTGGCTCTCGCTTTGCCAATAACAACGGGGTTTACGGCTTCTAAATGGCTAGGGTTTGCAGTTAAGGAGAGATGGACATTATTTCCATCAAATTCGCGATCTGACGATGCTCCGAGATGGTATTTGACATCCCCTGATCCATCTACCGCGTCTGGTTTAAAAGATCCTCCTTGGAACTCATTAAATATCGCCCGATAAGGTTTGTTCATAACATTAGCAAGCACTGATAATCGGCCTCTATGAGGCATGCCAATTACTATTTCCTTAACTCCGAGTGCCCCTCCACGCTTTATGATTTGTTCCATGGCAGGAATTAGGCTTTCTCCACCATCTAAACCAAAGCGTTTAGTTCCCATGTATTTAACGTGTAGAAATTTTTCGAAGCCTTCTGCTTCAACTAATTTGTTCAAAATAGCTTTTCGTCCCTCTCGGGTAAATTTTATCTCTTTCCCAAAGCCCTCTATTCTCTCCTTAAGCCATGCTGATTGATCTGGATCAGAAATATGCATGTATTGCAAAGCAAAAGTACCGCAATAAGTTCTTTGAACGATTTCAACAATTTGTCTCATTGTAGCAATTTGAAGACCGAGTACATTATCAATAAAAATTGGACGGTCCAAATCGGTTTCTAAAAAGCCATAATTTTTTGGATCTAAGGATTCTTTTGCTGCTGATGTATCTCTCATACCAAGAGGATCCAAATTGGCTGCAAGATGCCCACGTATTCTATAGGCCCGGATGAGCATTAAAGCTCGAACGCTATCTAGAACTGCGCGTTGAATTGCATCATTGGATATTTCAATATTCTTTTCTTTGGCTACTTTGTTTATTTTTTCGACAATGTGCTCAGTTTCTTCGCTTTTATTCCATTGCCCGTCTAATGCAGCTGTCAGGTCATCGTTTAAAGCGGGTGGCCAGTCGCGTCTGCCCCAGCTGGGACCTGCTGCATCCTTTTTAATACTTACTTCATCATCCCCCATAGCCTTGAAAAATTCTTGCCAGGTTTCATCTAAAGCTTTTGGGTCGCGTGCATATTGCGCGTATAGTTGTTCTAAATATTCAGCATTATGCCCCTGCATAAAAGAAGTGGCGTTAAACTCTGAGTTGGGGGGGTGATCATTCATTACTTTTGCCTCGCCTCACGTTTATGGTTTTAATGATTTTTTTATCTTTTTTATCCAATTGCTTTCAACACTGCTTCGCCTAAACTGCCTGGGCTTTCCGCGACAATTATACCCGCCGATTGCATTGCTTCGATTTTATCTTCAGCCCCACCTTTGCCGCCCGCCACGATAGCTCCAGCGTGCCCCATTCTCCTACCAGGTGGTGCCGTTCGACCTGCAATAAAACCCGCTGTTGGTTTGCTTCGCCCTTTTTTGGCCTCATCTTTTAAAAATTGGGCGGCTTCTTCTTCAGCTGATCCGCCTATTTCCCCTATCATGATGATGCTTTCTGTTTCATCATCCTTCAAAAACCATTCAAGGACATCTACGTGCTCCGTTCCTTTGACTGGATCTCCTCCAATTCCAACACATGACGATTGTCCTAAGCCAACATCAGAAGTTTGCTTTACGGCTTCATACGTTAAAGTGCCTGATCTTGATACAACTCCAACAGATCCACGCTTGTGAATATGGCCAGGCATTATGCCTATTTTACAAGCATCTGGGGTTATTACTCCTGGACAGTTTGGGCCAACAAGAATGGAACTTGAGTTTTCGAGTGCTCGCTTTACCTTTAGCATATCTTGAACTGGGATACCCTCAGTAATGCAAACGATTAGCTCCATTCCAGCATCTATTGCTTCCAAAATAGAATCTGCCGCAAAGGGCGGAGGTACATATATTACAGACGCATCTGCTTTAGTTACGTGTTTTGCTTCGTGCACAGAGTTGAATACAGGCAGACCTAAATGACTGCCACCGCCTTTGCCAGGGGTAACGCCGCCCACCATTTTTGTTCCGTAATCTATGGCTTGCTCGGAATGAAATGTTCCTTGTGAACCGGTAAAGCCCTGACATATCACTTTAGTTTTTTCGTCGATTAACACTGCCATTGCTTAACCTTTCACAGCTTTAACGATTTTTTCTGCCCCATCTTTAAGATCGTTCGCAGCAATAACATCAAGTCCAGAATTATTAATGATGTCTTTTCCCTTTTCAACGTTTGTGCCTTCCAGGCGAACGACTAAAGGAACTTGGAGACCAACCTCTTTGACAGCTGCAACTACTCCCTCAGCGATTACATCACATCGCATTATTCCTCCAAAAATATTGACTAATATTCCTTTAACTTTTGGGTCTGATGTGATTATTTTGAAAGCTTCCGTGACTTTCTCTTTTGTAGCGCCACCTCCAACATCCAAAAAATTTGCGGGCTCTGCGCCGTATAGTTTAATGATATCCATCGTTGCCATTGCAAGTCCGGCACCATTAACCATACAACCAATTTCGCCATCCAGTGCAATATAATTTAGATCGTATTTGCTGGCTTCTAATTCTTTGGGATCTTCTTCTGTGGTATCCCTTAAGTCAGCAATGTCTTGGTGTCTGTAGATTGCATTACTATCAAATCCCACCTTCGCATCTAACACAGAGAGATTGCCGTTTTTAGTTATGATCAAGGGGTTGATTTCCAGCATTTCCATATCCTTTTCTATGAAGGCTTTGAAAAGTTGTCCCATGAGTTTTATACATTCTTTAACTTGCGAATTCTCAAGTCCCAGAGCAAAGGCAATTTTTCTACCATGGAAAGCCTGATACCCAGTTGCTGGATCTACCGAAAAAGATAGGATTTTTTCAGGGTTACTAGCCGCGACATCCTCAATATCCATCCCACCTTCTGTCGAGCACACAAAAGATATTCTAGATGTTACTCTGTCAACTAAAAGAGCAAGATATAACTCACTCTCAATTTCGGCCCCTTGTTCAATATAAACCCGATTTACTTGTTTCCCAGCAGGACCTGTTTGATGTGTTACAAGCGTGCGGCCAAGCATTTTTTTTGCTTCTTCCGCTGCCTGTTCTACAGTTTCAGCAATTCTGACCCCACCACTTTCTCCGGCATCTTTTTCTCTAAAAGTACCTTTGCCACGCCCACCAGCGTGAATCTGAGCTTTGACAACCCACACTGGGCCATCAAGTTCTCCGGCAGCAGTTTTTGCATCTTCAGATTTAACTACAATACGACCGTCCGCAACAGGCGCCCCATAATTACGGAGCAAGCCTTTGGCTTGATATTCATGAATGTTCATTATGTAACCTTGTGTTGGTGGCTAATTAAATCATGACATATGGTTTCAAATGTTCAGAATAAATTTATGAAAAAGTATGATTAATCTAATAAATAAGTAATTTTGTGATCACATAAAAAAAATTAGTGATCACAAAATAACGTATCTAATGTTTTTTAGATCAAATATTTTTAATCTAGCAATTAAAAAAGCATTAATAATATGATTGATTATGTATGTGCCTAAGCAAGCGTTTCATCGATCTCTTTGCAAGCTTGCACGAGCCCATTTACCGCCTGAACTGATTTATCAAACATAATTTGTTCATCTTTATTCAATTTTATTTCGACTATTTTCTCGATACCGTCCGCACCAATAATAGTCGGCACACCAACATACATACCTTTTAGGCCGAACTGGTTTTCACAATAAGCAGCACAAGGTAAAACGCGTTTTTGGTCCTTAAGATAGGCCTCAGCCATTTCAATTGCTGATGTTGCTGGTGCGTAAAAAGCTGAGCCGGTTTTCAAAAGACCAACAATTTCTGCACCGCCGTCCCGTGTTCTTTGAATTATGCCCTCTAACTTTTCTTCTGTAGTCCACCCCATTGCAACTAAATCGGGTAAAGGAATGCCAGCAACAGTTGAGTAACGAGCAAGAGGAACCATTGTATCACCATGTCCACCCAATACGAAAGCTGTCACATCCTTCATTGAAACTTTAAATTCTTCAGCCAGAAAATGTCTAAATCTTGCGCTATCAAGCACTCCGGCCATACCGCAGACTTTACTATGAGGAAGACCAGAAAATTCACGCAGAGCCCAAACCATAGCGTCTAAAGGGTTGGTAATGCATATAACAAAAGCATTTGGTGCATAGTCTCTTATACCTTCACCGACAGATTTCATAACTTTAAGATTTATACCAATTAGATCATCACGGCTCATGCCAGGCTTGCGGGGTACGCCAGCTGTGACTATGCATACATCTGCTCCAGCAATATCTGAGTAAGACTGAGTTCCTTTCAATTGAGCATCAAATCCCTCCGAAGGGCCAGATTCTGCAATATCGAGAGCTTTTCCTTCAGGTATTCCCTCGGCAATATCAAAGAGGATGACATCACCCAGTTCTTTAATCGCGGTCAGGTGGGCTAAAGTTCCACCGATTTGGCCTGCTCCAATCAGCGCTATCTTTGGTCTGGTCATGAGGTTCGCTCCTTAAATTTACTTCTGATTTGGGTGCTAATGTCTTATTTTCAATTCTGCAAGCCCGCCATCACAATCAACAAATAAAAAAAACAGTCTTTATATTCATATCGGATTATTTACGTATGAAATCATATCTTATTAATGTAATTCGTAAAGCATGTACTTAAACCTGGAATTTATACTGATTGCCGCTTTTGCAACTGTTTTTGCAGGTATAAGCAAGGGGGGCTTTGGATCCGGTGCTGCATTTGCTTCAGCTGCAATTCTAGCAACAATCATTGAACCAGGAAGTGCTATTGGAATAATGCTACCACTCCTCATATTAATGGACCTTGGAAGTTTGAAGCCGTATTGGAAGAAATGGTTATCACGAGAATCTTGGATACTTGTTGTGGGGAGTATTCCCGGAGTAATCTTAGGTGCTGTACTTTATTCTAATGTCAGCGCTGATTTTTTCAGGTTCTTAATTGGAATTATTTGTTTGGCATTTGTTTTATGGCAAGCTTTGCAAAAGTGGAATATTATCCAAAAGTCAATTCGACCTATTTCAGATTTTTATGGGTTTTTTCTAGGTTGTTTTGCTGGTTTTACGAGCTTTATTAGTCACGCAGGAGGTCCACCAGCGGCAATTTACCTTTTATCTAAAAAATCGACTAAGACTGAGTATCAGGCAACAACAGTTATTGTCTTTTGGGCAGTGAATTTGGCTAAGGCAGTGCCGTATACCTTTTTAGGTTTATTTACACTTGAAACCCTTTTTCTAGATCTTATTTTGTCGCCTTTTGCTCTGTTGGGTGTTTGGATTGGTGTAAAAGCACATTATATGATTTCTGAACGATTATTCTTTTCTTTCACATATATCCTTTTGACGATAACTGGCGCTAGGCTCATATGGGTAGCGCTCGCTTAGTAAATCATCTGCTAATTAGGTGCCGAGATTAAGACACTAGGAGCAATATTTTTCCGCAATTTTTATGCAGCTATTTGAATTAAGTTTAATTTTTTGGAAGTTGAAGTTAAAACGCACTAGTAATACGAAAATTTTGATCTATTAATTACTTAATCACGACGTGAGCTAAGGGTGTTTTAGATGGCTAATAGAGATCAGGGCAACAGACCTCTCTCACCACATTTGACTATTTATAGACCTCAATTAACGTCTATCACGTCAATTTTGATACGCATTACGGGCAATGCAATTATTGTGAGTGTTTTGCTTATTGTATGGTGGCTTTTTGCAGCGGCAACTTCTGTTCGGTACTTCCAAGTTGCTGACGCAATCATGAATAGTTGGTTTGGCAAACTGGTTTTAATATCCTCGCTATGGGCAGTTTGGTACCACCTTCTTGGAGGCGTTAGGCATTTAATTTGGGATAGGGCAATTGGGTTGGATTTGAAGACAGCAGAATATCTGGGCTGGTCAGTAGTTGTAGGTTCCTTTGTATTCACAATTGTAACAATAGCTATTTTGTGGTGACATGCAGGAGTTAAATTAAGAGTGAGTTATTCAAAGTCATTAATAAATCATCACTTTGAGATGAAAATAACTTCTATTGCGTTATTCTTTTTGATCCCTTTATTCATTTTCACGTTCGGATCAGTAGTTGGCGAAGACCACGATACGGTTGTCGAGTATTTATCGACGCCTTTTCCTGCGCTGATTGTCGCACTTACGCTAATAATTGGGTTGCAGCATTTCCAATCGGGTGCTCAAACTCTAATTGAAGACTATATTCGCGGCATCGGATATACAGTTGCTTTGATCTTCGTAAAAGTTCTCAGCTACTTTCTGATGGCTGTGGGGCTATATTCAATTGGAAAAATAGCACTTTAAGGGTGAATCGATGTTAGCTTATTCCTATGAAACGCACGACTATGATGTAGTTGTTGTTGGCGCTGGTGGTGCTGGCTTGCGGGCGACCTTAGGTATGGCAGAACAAGGCTTAAAGACGGCCTGTGTTACAAAAGTTTTCCCAACTAGGTCTCATACCGTAGCGGCTCAGGGAGGAATTGCTGCTTCATTGTCAAATATGGGACCGGATCATTGGCAGTGGCATATGTATGATACGGTAAAGGGTTCAGATTGGCTGGGTGACACTGATGCAATGGAGTATCTCGCTCGAGAAGCTCCTAAGGCTGTTTATGAACTAGAACATTATGGGGTACCATTTAGCCGTACTGAGGAAGGCAAAATATACCAACGACCATTTGGCGGCCATACAACTGAGTTTGGAGAAGGCCCGCCTGTTCAAAGAACATGCGCTGCCGCAGATAGAACTGGCCACGCAATTTTACACACGCTTTATGGTCAGTCTCTTAAAAATGAGGCAGAATTCTACATAGAGTATTTCGCGTTAGATCTGATGTTTTCCGACGATGGCATTTGTACTGGGGTA
>CEUK01037086.1_pt1 | contig 14159 bp, 12 predicted proteins | sample 356451 | NCBI WGS metagenome assembly CEUK01 (sample SAMEA2622843, study PRJEB7988) | marine metagenome | isolation source: saline water (ENVO:00002010), including
TGAAATCACTCCTACTACAGTAAGTGCGCGATCCGTGAGGAAGCCCATTGTTGATGGTAATAGCAAGACTTCTTAACTTTGGGCCGCTTGAAAAATTGCAAAATTGTCTAAATACGCAATTCCTCGACGAATTTTTGAGCATCATTGCGTAATGCCAACCATTCGCTAATTACTTCATGTGGAGCAATGATACGCCTTTTGCCATTATCCCATTCGTAAAGTGTTTCATTGCGGTAGTTTTCGCCCAAATGCGCCAAAATATCCTGCTCATACATGATAATCCAATCAATAACATCAGCAAGCATCTCAGAGCAATATTGCATTTCCGTTCCTACAGGAGCAGAAAATTCGGGAAGATGATCGACACTCCATGGTAGTTCTTCAAATTCTAACAGCGAGGTGTATTTTGGAATGAATTCATAACGCGGAAGGTAAATACTACCGTAGCGATTATCCGTGTATATGATACCAAAACCACGGAGCATAATACGCCTTCCGTTTGGTAAAGACAAAGAATAGATATTTTTCATTTTTTTATCATCCACTGGCGGCCTAATTAGGTTGAAACCTCGCTCAATTAGCCAATTACCATCTGGCCGCATGATATCTCGACCCCAACACCAAATTTGCTGACTGAGTAATTCAATTCCTGCATCGACACGCTCACTCAAGAGAGTTTCAACTCGAAATTGCTTGATATTTACCGACATCGCAACCCCCCAGATGTTAGAAAATTTCGAAAAATTGTTCTGCGCATTGATTTTCCCAAGTGGGCAAACAAGTAAACGAAAAAGACCCCCGTTGTACCCTGTACATAGGTGGTTGATAAATTAGGGCATCCTAAACAATTTCAAAGATTAGTTCCGAGAGAATGGAATTAAACAAAAATAATTGCCGTGCCCCTGCTGTTTGATTTACTTGAAATCTCGATAAATCCTTCTTAGTTTGGTCGTTGATGGGATATGAGTGTAAGGTTTGACATCTATTTGCGGAGATTGAATACCCTTTGACTGCCATAAATTATCAAAACCAATCATTGACAATGATTCGATATTATCTGGCTTGAGTTGAATCTCTACGTGATTAACTGATTTTTGGATTGCGATATAATCCGTTATCTTATCACTCATCTGCATTATTGCTCGACGGATGAGGTCAGGAACTACTAATTCTGTCGTTCCATCATGTTTAGTCAAATGAAACATATCATCTGAGCGACCCATCACTGAATCGATGACTTCACGAGCATCGCCACAGGGACATGGTTCCTTTGCTGCTACCAAGATATCATTCAGTTTGTATCGAATAATCGGTTGCGTTTTACGTCTAAAATCAGTAATTATCGGATGATACCAACCCTTCTCTTGGTCTATCCACTCCTTTTGGACCACCATTATGCCCTCATTCAAATGTAATTTACCATACTCGCATGTCGCACCAATTTCACCCTCCGTAGATGAATAAAATTGATGCAAAGTTATGCCAAAATGGGACTCGATTTTTTTTCGGTCTGTCGCTTCCAAAACCTCGGCTACAGAGACCATTCGCTCAACTCTAAGTTGGCTATTCATATCGACAAAGTAACTCAACACGCTTGGCGGACAGATCAACATGTCCAATTCATCATTCAAAATTGATTGATGTAATTCTTCGAGCGGCTTCATTAAATCGTAAAACAAGAAGTTGATGCGCTTTGACCCTACACTTTCGTAAGTGTTTGAATTGGCTCTTAATACCAACCCAATTCTCTTCTTACTGAAAATCGAGGAGCCTAAACCACGCGCTAACATGAAGCCTGCCCAAGCTGCTTGTTCTGCTTCGCTAACGATATGCATGCCTCGAAAACCGCTGGTGCCTGAAGAAAAACCAATCGTATACGGACCAATTTTTGAAGAGAAGTCACGGCTACTTTCTGCTTCCAGTGCTAACTTTTTAGCCTCATTTATATCTAAATCCACCGTAATTAAATCTTGCAGATTATCCATCATCTGCGTTTTATCTATGATTGGAAATTCACGCCACTGATCGTCACGATAGCCTGACCACAATTTAGCATAAAACTTTGAATTTTTTCGAACAAATCGAATATGTTTCAACACTGCTTTATCCTGCAATTTAGTAATAGAATCCCTACTACGATACCTTGTGGGAGTACTAAAGTATCTCAACAAGGTAGTCAACTTACTCACTCTAACTCCTCCATACCTTCCTCGAAAGTAAGTTTTGGATGCCAGTCAAGGTGCTTCTTGGCCCCACTTATGTCAAGACGAAGGGTTCGTGTTACCTGCCTCAAGCCATAAGTGGTTATGCTCGGCTCCCACGTTTTGCCGGGAATCATGCTGGCCAATAACGTGACTACTCGTGAGTAAATCAATATGGGTAACAGTGGTAATCTGCGATGCTTGGCTTGCTTGCCGCCTCGATTAGCATAGGCGCTGATAATCGACTTGAATGAGCGGGCGTCACCGTTTGAGATGTTGTAGAACCTTTTGGTTGCAGATTCATCAGCATCCATGGCACAAATTACCGCATCCAAAAAGTTACTGAGACACGTCACATCGATTAACGCATCGCCCTTACCGATTGTGAAATAGCGATTTTTAGACACCAAGCGTTCAAGCCTTGGAATCAAGGTTTCATCGCCCTTGCCAAATACTGCCCGCGGCCGTAGTCCAATCCATTCGACATCTTCCTGTGCCATGCAGTATAACTCAGCATCATATTTACTTGCACCATAAGGATGCTTAGGCCGCATCGATTTGTGCGGCAAATCATCTGGATGTTTGATATCTGGCCTGCCACCGTCGAATATTGACGCTGACGATATTACAATGACTCGTTTCACTGAACGATAGCTCGCCGCAATAAAGACATTTTTTGTTCCCTGCAAATTAGTTTCGAAATATTTCCGTCGACTGCCAAAGGGGCTTGCATATGCTGCACAATGAATGAAAACATCTGTGTCAATAATAGCATTTTCAATGGCGTTGACGTCGAGAATATCACATTTGATAACATTAAATCCATCATTGACGAGTTGATCGATTTTGGCTTCATTGCGACCCAAACCCAACACTTCATGGCCTTCCTCAGCCAGACGCTTAAGCACTGCACAGCCAAGAGAACCTGTAGCTCCCGATACTGCAACTTTCAATTTATCACCTACTCCATTTTCGATGAAACCCTACACCAATAGGCGATTATGAAAGTCGGCCAAAGTAATCCAACTGTCCACGCCAACCAAACTGGTAACAAAGTAGGACTATCAACTATTATCGGAATATCTGTATAACCCTCACTATCATTGGAACTTGCCCAGATTTGCAGGGTTTGGTTGCCTGAAAACGGGAATCTCACCTCACCCTGCCATAATTGAAAATCGCCAGGGTTGTCTAAGTGGCTAACCATTGTCACATTGCCCTTATCAGTAGGATAAATTAATTCAATCCAAACATCATCAAGTTCTGTTGTTTGATTTTCGTGGGCATAGATTACTAATTCGGTTTGCGCTGCTGATTTAGGCGGCCAAATCATAAATTCGACCCAAAGGTAATTGTCATCAACATCAATGAGAAAGCGCTTTGGCGCATCAAATCCTTCACCTTCTTCTGTAAGATGAATTGCATGGGCACTAACGCTTGGTATCAAGAACAAAAAACACACTGCTGCAACAATAGATTTTGCCGCCTTTGAGCGTTGTTTAGAATTTGGTAAGTACTCACGAGAAAGTTGTTGGACAGTGCGTATCACAAACGGATTAACACGCCAAATCATTGCCAGTAGTCCTATTGAAACCATAACTGAAAGAATGGTGTCTAACATACCAACCTCACTGGGAATGTATGAGATAAAAGTAGGCAACCAAACAGCATCAGCGATCATTACAAGGGCAATCATTGATACGGGATTATCAAACGACGAGTATTTTCCAATAATTAGAACTCCCAGTAACAATAACCACGGCATACAGTGTGCCGACCAGACAGTATTTGGAGAACCTGGCCGGTAAACATGTTCAGGACCCATCATGAGTGATACAAGTTGTGGAACCATTACCAATAGCAAAATTTGCGAGGAAAACATCAATACAGCCAGCGAAATTAATCCTTTATCACCAATAATTGACTTAGTTAGCGGCAACAGCACAAGTAATGTTCCGCCAGCAAAGAAGAAGTGCAAAATTAACTCGAAGCCGAATATTTCCAATGCCCATCCCCTTGGGTCTAAGAAATTAGCAAAAGCAATGTGTAGATGATAAATCAATGCCCACATAGACAAAATAATTGCGATATTCAACAATTTATTATTCACATCTTTTTGCTGCTTTACATACAATGCGAGAATAATGGTCGCAAGTTCGACAATCATTCCACCGGAAAATGTCCATAGATGGGGAGGGGTAATTATTGTTGTATCGACACCATAACTAGTATGCCATAAATCGTCATAAAGCCCACCAAGCATCAATGTAATCATGCCTGAAAAAATAATCCAAATTGGAATAGGTGCAGAAAATATTGCTAAACGATAACCATGACTATTGCTCTCCCTGATAAAACTAAACCAAAAAATATAGCTCACCAGAAAAATCATTGTCGGGATAATACCGGAGAAAATCATCATATGTGGGGGAGTAAGTAACTTATCACGACCCACATCAGTGTGCCATTGAAGATCTACCGCAAGTCCAACTCGCGCCACAACATGGTAAATTGCTAAGAATAAGGCGAAATATGTTAGCAGATTTTTCTCTCTGCGTTGCATCTGCATCCACGTTCACACCCAGGTTGCCGTTACAGTCTTCCCTGATTGGTCGATAATCTCGTGGGTATTGGTTGTTCCCTCGGTAAATTGCGAAAGAAATGCATGAATATGCCTGCCAGACAGCCAGTTAGTGTCGCCAGAAAACTTGGAGTTATCACCATTGATTTGTGCCGCACTACTACTTTCACCTATCACGTTTGCTGATTTAGCACTGTCAAAAATCATTTCAACATATGTTGAGGAATCGAAAGCACTCGAGTCAAAATTAGTCCCTGTAAGTTGATAACCAGCACCCTCAAGTGCAACAAGCATCACACAGGTTATCGGCTGATATGGCCAATTAGATTGCTTATTTGGTCGCTCATCACCAATTGTAATTAAACAATATTTTTCCGGTTTAATCCTCAACATATGACTAGCCACATTAAGCGCTACATAAGGGCTACAACTGCCATCGCTGACATCGAATGAAAAGCAGTGATTAGATTCTTGGGTCACTGGGCCGCACTTCAATTTCAAGTCACCTTGAATGTGAGTTGCAAACGCCGGCTCGGTTCTAAAATTACGTCGATAAACACCTGCATGAATTATCACTCCAATGTCATCAAAACTAATACCGTTCTCTGAAAGTAGGTTTTGTGTGAGGTTGCATATCGTTTTCAACAAATTCGTGGTCTTCTCCGAGGATGATTTCCAAGCCCTAACTACGACCATTGCTCAATCCCCTCCGGCAAATAGAAATGCATTGCTAGCATTGCAACCCCTGAGCCAAAAGAAACCAGAATTACTGATTCTCCAGATTTCAATTGATTTAATTGCACTGATTTCTCCAAAAGCATGCAGTGACTGGTAGAAGCCGTATTGGCAATATCTTGACTTTCATTATGTAATCGCTTGATTTTTCCCACGGTGTTTTCTGCGATGCCAGCGCCCTTTTTCACTGCTCTTGGCGAGGTTGGGTGTGAGTAAACATGGTCTATAGCTTCCCAATCAAGGTCCATATATTTCATCGACCTAATGAAAAATTCACCGAGATTACCCATGACGCCTTGCTGTAATTGTGCCGCTTTAGTCCTCATCATCGGTCCAGGCCGATTTTTTGATGCTTCACCAACGCACAATTTATTGAAACGCGCTAAGGTAAACGGTTCGCTAAAGACTAACTGATTAGGCAATTCTGACTTGCCGATTAGATATGCCCCTGAACCATCACCAAGGGTTAGCGATGCCAACGCTTTACTTTTGAACCACAGATTATTCGTCCTCGCTTCGTCAACAAGGGCAGTAATGTGTTCACCAGCAACAATCAAAGCATAATTGATTTGACCTGTCTTAATCATAGAATCGGCTATCATCAGCGAAGTAACCATACCTGAACATGCGTTTGATACGTCAAAGCATTCCGCACCTTTGATACCAAGTTTTTCAGCGATTAAGTTGGCTAGACTTGGTGATAATTTTGAGCGTAATTCACTGCACAGACTACCAACTGCACAATTGATGACTAAATCTATATCTGCTACATCCACCTTGCTTCTTTCGATACATTTTGTGGCGGCCTGTAGTGCTAATTCTAATGTCCCTTCATTCTCTTTACTACGACGATGACCTTCAAGTCCAGTGATTCGATTCAAGTCTAACTTGCTGGGCATATCTGCTGGTGCGGCAAAATCATCGATAGGGACATAATTTTCGGGGATGTAACTAGCAAAGGAGATTATTTTACTGTGTGCCTCGACCAAACTTATCCCTCCACAGATGGCTAAATGACGGTATCTAAAGGCTCAGGAAACTCTGAGGTGATATCGAAGCTAATATCTTCAAACGTTAGATACATTACTAAGTTAGATAGGATGATAAGCATGAGATTTACTTCAAGATAAATATCATTAATCCTGAAGAACAAGAAATAGATTGACGACAATATGACTGATGTCAATAAATTCAGCCGATATCCGAGTAATTTTTGATCGCTAATGAACCCAAGCCCTAAGGTTCCCGCAAAACCGATTGCAAAGATTATCGCCATATCTGAGAAGTTTCCACCGATTTCATAGATGAGGTACTGAACATAAAGTCCGAAAACAAGAATGCCGTTGATAACAATTTGATAGGTAGGAATACGATAGTTGCCAACAACTGGATTCTCAACTTTGAACCCTAACCAACGCAAAATTGGTATCATATTACCCCAGAATACATTTGAGGTTTCGACTTTATCGTGGGAGCCGTACTTCACTGGCAATTCGTCTAATTCGACTTGGAATGTACCAAACAACTTGTCCCATATAACGAAAGTTCCGCCAAAATTCTTGTCAACATAAATATCTTGAGTGCCGTGATGAACTCTGTGATGTGATGGAGTTATCATGAAAATTTCTAGAATTCCGGACTTATTGACTATACTATTGTGATTATAGAATTGTATTACAATGTGAATGCTGGCAACTGTGATGAACATCTCGACTGGTAAGCCAGCCACTGCTAGTAATGCGTAGAATGGTAAGGCAGTAAGCGAGGAAAACCAAGCATTCCGAATCCCTAGTGACAGATTGTAATTTTCACCTTGATGGTGTACATTGTGTAACACCCACAACGCACTGAATTTATGATGGGCTCGATGGAACCAATAAAATCCAAAGTCCCACGCAATAAAGGCAATAATGAACGTTTGCCAAATTGGTAAACCATCAAATAAACGATATGGTGAATATGTGAGGATATAGTAATACCCAACAATTTCGATGCCCCGGCAAACCCACATTAGTAAGTGACCAGAGTTAAGATTGTAGATCATTTCTTTCCAAGGTGACTCATGCTTACGGACATATTGATTGAACAACCCTTCAGATACCATCAACGTCACCAATAATGCGTTGACTATTACCAGTATAGTCGCTAAGTCCATCAGCAAAAATATATCCTCCTTGTGCGTTTTATTGCCATGTTGCTCTTAGGGTTTTGCCCGACAGAATTCATCTAATTAGCAACTGTGTTTCTATATAGACTGTTACTTATGTCATTGAATATTTGCATTATTTGTGGAACTTCATATATTACTGCTGAGCATGATTGCCACGCTAGTTGCTGCAGCATTGACTGTTCCGGCAGGCTTTGGATTAGCAACAATGTTGACTCCTATTGTGCTGTTGTGGTTGCCCCCACATGAGGCTATTGCGGTGGTTGCGATTATTCACGGTGCGCACAATGCATACAAACTCAAGCTCTTACGTGATAATGTTGATTTCAACGCGGTAAAACGCTACGGATGGGCACTTATCCTTGGTGCAATAATAGGTGCAATGTTACATTCATACATTCCATCTGACCCGTTACTATTGGTAGTTGGAGTGGCTTTGATTATTCTTCCAATTCTTTCAGTTACCGAAAAATGGACTAAAATCAGGCTTCCAGATTCAGAGGACAGAATTGGCGGATTTGGTTCGGGTTTCTTTGGTGGTCTAACCGGACACCAAGGCGCTCTACGTGCGATGTTTTTACAGAAAAGGTTGCCAGATAAACTAGCTTATGCTGCAACAGCAAGTATCTTGGCACTCGCAGTGGACTTGACTCGTATCCCAATTTATTTGTTCTTTGAAGGAAATGGCATTCTCGACGAATATATCTTGATTTTGTGCTTGGTTAGCGCTGCGCTGCTCGGAGTTAATTTGGGCAAGCGATGGTTGACAAAGTGGCAACAATCAAAAATAAGGGTTGGTATATTGTTAGCAATAGTCACAAGTGGAATATTGTACATTGCTGAAGCAAGTGCCAATCTCGGATATTGGTAGTAATATCAGAATGTAGATTGCCATTCTTCAACATCTTGTGATGCAGCCCAATCTTCATCGGTGGTCTCACCACGCACCTTGAGAACCTCTCTTGCTAGAAGCCAGTAAATTAGTGCAAGTGACCTGCGTCCCTTGTTGTTGGCTGGTAATGCAATGTCGACATTTCTCAGGTTGTTGTTAGCATCGACTATACCAACTACTGGTAATCCAGAGTTGACCGCTTCTTTCAATGCTTGCTGATCTGCTGCGGGGTCTGTTACGAATAGAACGTCCGGTTCGACGTAGGAACGTAGTGCTGGATTGGTCAAGGAACCTGGAATAAATCGACCTACGGCAGCGTTTGCACCGATTGCTTCAGCAAATAGTCTCGCTGGTCTCTGACCGTACTGTCTTGCGGATACGACCATTATTCTTGGTGCGTCATACTTGTTCAAGAATGCAGCTGTGCTTCGTATTCTTGAATCAGTCATATTTACATCAAGTAGGTAAAGTCCGTCATCTCTCACAGTGTCAATGAATCTAGCCATATCAGCACTCTTTTGTTGAGTACCAATATTGACAGCATTCTCTTCATAGGTTTCAAACGGTAAAAGTAGGCTTGCTTCTTCAGACATAAAATGACCTCAGCATTCGCCCCACTTGACCCCCATATTAAACCGCTTCGCAACATAACATAATTTAGGAATATGCAAAATCGGTTGATTTTTTCAATCATGTTGCCGAAGATTACAAGTTTCAAGACCGATAAGATAGGCTATGGGGGAGCAGATAGTGAACAAGAATCCTCCAAGTTTTGACCTGTTATCGGCGAAGAAAAGCAAAGATGGTTTTTGGCGAGACTCAAATGACACAATCATTCGAGTAAGTGCCAGCGACATAGAACGTCATTCTTACTGCCCGATGTCTTGGGAATTAGCAAAAAAGGGTAATTCGGGATTGGGCGAGGCGGTGAAAATGGGTAAGGCCAAACATGCTCAAATTCATGAAAGAGTAAGTGAATTCAAATCAAAACAAACCCTGTTTCGACGTCAAATGATAATCTGGACTTGGTGGTTTACAGTCATCATTGCAATAATTATTGACTCTGTTGCGATTTTAATGATTGATGACGTCTTATTGTACCCACAAGACATGGCAAAATATCTTGCTATGTGGAGTCTAACCGTATTATCTGCCGGAATTACTGCTATCTACCTACCTTGGCGAAGATGGTTTGGTTTTGCCGGAAACCTCAAAGATGAAAAAACCAAGTTTATCGAAGAAACCAAAATTATGGAACCAGAATGGGAACCGGAAGGATTTGAAGGCGGCTGGTTCGAAGCGGGAAAATTAGAGATTGGCTTACTATTTGGGGCAATGTTACTTGGCATCCACTCTATTGCGTTAAATGGTGCAGAAAATAGACAGCAAGCAGGCTTCATATTGGTCATGCTAGCGATGGTGTGGACCCTTGCTGCATCTTGGCAGTTACAAAGAGCATTGATTTACGAAAATGAATCAGAACTGGCAAGAAAGGACGTGGGACTCGAGGCAGGCTCTGAAGTTGCATACTCGGATGACGAGGAATCTTCCAGTCTTCTAATCGATAACGCAACCGGTATTCGTGGTAGACCCGATCAAATAGTCATCATCGATGGCGAATTCATTCCGATAGAACAGAAGACTGGACGTATCCCCAAGCGACCACATACGTCTCATCGTCGTCAGTTGTTGGCGTACATACATCTTGTCGAGAAGAATACCAAACGCAAAACTCCTTACGGTATCTTACGCTACGGTAATGAAGATATCCATCAAATAATGTGGGACAATGAAGCGAAACAAGAACTGTTTCAAGAAGTCCAAGAAATCCAACGCTTGATGGTTGAAGGCGGTGCTAAGAGAAATCACAACCGCGTTGGAAAGTGTCAAAATTGCTCAAGGAAATACGCATGTAACGAATCATTAGCATGATTATTCATCACATGGTGGTTCAATTGGGAATTGTTGACAAACGCGATGAACTGTGATTACAATTATGAAATTGTCTTGTAGTAAGCCTAGTGTGCTCTCTCCCCAACCTCTTGCTTCGACATCTAAGTTCCAATCTCCTACCTCAAATTCGGGGTTTGGCTCAAATGTTTCGACTGCGGGATTTACATCTTCACATACATTTTGCAACCAAAATGAAACTCCGGATGGTGTTGTTACCTCTGCCCTGACATAGCGTAACTCATTTGTTAACACCTCATCAATACAGGAAACTTGGTCTGAACCACTCATCACTACCTTGAAGTAAATTTCAATTCGTTCAACAGATTCATCTACCGGAAATGTGGTTTGATTGGAATACGGTTGAACAGTGATAGTGGTGAATGTGTGTGCCATGTCAACTTTATCGGGATATTGAATCATCTCAACATCGTCACGCAGACCCTCAATGGTTTCTCTTGCCTGTAGTAAACCCATGCAACCTGAGAGACTGGACATCATTAGAGTCAAAAGAAGAAACACCGCTAGACCATTTCTCCCCATAGCCATGCGATAGTTAACTTGGTTATCAATTAAGTGATAGTTAGAGCGAGTGTTTGAAATGGAAGAATCAATCGCAGCCTGTCCGAATGACGCACATGGTGGCCGAGCAATAGCGATGACGAACCCTATGAAAGCCGACGGACATCACTCAAATTCTGCGCCACAAACTGGACACTGTTTTGCCATGACTGGTATCTCTGCACCACATGCACCGCACTCAGCAGTCTTCTTGGTTGATTGACGTCGCTTGGGTTTTTGCCTAGCTGGTTGAAGTTCATCTTCCTCTTCTATCTTGGCAAGGGGTTCATTATCATCCTCGACAGTGAAATCAGAACTTACATCTTCGATTTCATTACCAGCAATAGATGAATCGGATAGGCCCATGCCAATGTGAACCTCATCACCCGGCATGACTCCTTCCTCACCGGTTATTTCATACAAACGACCTCTAATCTCTGCATCACTAGCCGATAATTCAGAATCATCATCCTTGTGTGCCTTGAGTTCCCCTTTAGCGGCTAACATTTCATCGAGGTCTTGACTGCCGTCGCTCAATTCTTTGAGAGTCTTGAGTTTGGTTGTTACTTGAGATTCCAGTTCTTCGATCTCTTCCGGTGTCAAACCTTCAGTGTCGTATTCCTCTTCATACATCTGCTCAATCTCAGCGATTTCGGCCTCAGCAGATGCTATGTTTTCATCCCAGTCATCCTCTAACTGTGCCTCATCGTATCCAAATTCTTTTACCGTTTCTGCAAAGTTTCTACTTCCAAGCACGATAGCATCCTCATCTTCCTCTGGTAGTGCTATCTCTATTGGTTTCACAACCTTGCTAACGCGCTTTTCGCGTCGTTCAAAGAATGATGCAACATCTTGTTCAGCACCACAATATGGACAATTATCCATTAGGTCTGGAACCGACTCACCACATTCATGGCAAGCGTGGAACTGCTTTCGCGCCTTGGCGAGGTTGAAGCCGCAGTGCGGACAGCGATTTTCATCACCTTCTAATTCGCCATCACATGCTGGACAATAATCGAAAATATCTCTTTCGACCTCTTCCTCAGTTTCACGCGTTAACCATATTGCTGCACCAAAAATTGCTACTAAAATTGCTGCTGCAAGTCCAATCAAGGCAGCTGTGCCCATTCCTGATTGTTCTCCTTCAGCATTATCTGTTACGGTGGAAACCGTGCTTAACTTTCGTGTGTAAGTGTTGGTTACTGAGGGATCTGATGGTACCATTTGAATCGTTGTTGATGGCGCTGAAGCAGTGAATTGGCACTCAATGGAGACTTTTTGACCGATTGTCGACACATTTACTGGGATTGTGACAATCAAGGAATTAATTGTTGAATCAAAACAATCAATGGTTAGTTCACCAAGCTCTTGGCTGGTCAAATTTATTGCGAAGATGTATTCTTCTCCTTCATCCAATGGCAATGAAACTGCGTTTCTTTCAGCATCGAGAATACGAAGACTTGAACCAGCCCAATTCAGTACTAAGCCGGATTCTACTGTGATACTATTAGTCGCCATATTATTCGTCAAATCTCTATCTGTTGATCCGACGGATGGAATCCATTCTGCGGAAAATTCAGCGGTGTGAGATCCTGCGGCCGTGTTTAATTCGGCAGTCCAGTAATATGATTCCCCAGCGTCAAGGGCAATTATACTCGAAGTAGCAACTACCCCCTCAAAGGTATATTCCAAGTTTCCTGTTACTTCTTCGCCGCCCAAATTAGTCACTGAGACACCCCAAGTCACCTTTTCACCTGCTTGCACTACTGAGGACGAGGGCAGGGCAATAGAATCGACTAGGACATCTGGAGTTTCAAGAATAATGAAAGTTGAGCTGAGTCTATCGTTGCTGGTGTCCTCTTGAGTAAACGCTCCGTCAGAAAATGGATCAATGACCGCAGTAATCACATAACTTCCGGGATCCAAAGATGCTACTAAATCGTCATCAAATGAAGTGCTCCATGCTTGTTGGTCGAGGGAGGAGCCTGGTATTGTGACTGTAAATGGTTGGGTAGCAAGCATGCCACCATTATGTGGAACTTCCAACCACATTGTTACTGAGGTACTGCCAGTCTCTCCGATTTGTCCAATAGTCCCCTCTACCACCCATGGGCCGTCTGACGAACCGGAACTGGGTGACACAGACAAGTCACCAATGTGATACAAATCCATACGCGGCTCAACCAATAGATTGACATTAACTGATTTGCCTTGTTCCGACGCTTCCAGAACATCGTCATTAAAATCCGGAGTCACGTAAATGTTGTATGAGCCAGTTTGAGGGGCTGTAAAAGTTGTATTAACCCAAGTTTCCTCGCTAGCATTTAGTGACTTTGTTGCTAAGTATTGATTTGCGATATTACCCGGGAAGTTAATCTCTAATTGGGAAGCAATAGCCGATTCTGTTCCCGTATTCTTGACTAGATTTGAAATCTGTACCGTGTCGCCAGCGTGGATTGACGTTGACGGTGTTAATATCGTTTGAGTTACCCGCAAATTTGGCAACCCCATAACGGAGAAATCAATGAAGAATGATTCCTCATTACCGCTGCCACGAGGAAATTCAAACGCTATCCAAACCTTGTCGTCACTTTCTTGCAAACCATCCCAAGTGGCGTCAACTGTTACTGATGAATCGCCTTGAATATCGATTACATTCTCGACGAATTTGTTCTCTGTACTATACTGATTTTTGTAAAAAGTATAGCCCACATTCAAAGCTTCGCTTTGTTGAGTATTTGTCAAAGTGAGATAGAAAGTAACAGAATCACCGACGTTTAGTCCGGTTGATGGCATCATAGCCACTTGACTCTCTGATGCTTCGATTCCACCGCTATTATATGCAGATACACTCACTGGTAAAGCCAGCATAGTCGCCATAATCGCTGCCAAGAATAGCGCCTTGTTGCGTGCCATCAGTAATATGGACAAATGAAGAAGCACTTGAACCCATCTCTTTTCTTGATAAAATATCAATACATTATGCCTAAAATCTATTCGGCCACGCTGATTCTAGACTCAATCACTACAATTACCAATAATTTAGGGTAGCATTCAAGGCTTACGGCCCGT
>CEUK01186457.1_pt1 | contig 14140 bp, 11 predicted proteins | sample 356451 | NCBI WGS metagenome assembly CEUK01 (sample SAMEA2622843, study PRJEB7988) | marine metagenome | isolation source: saline water (ENVO:00002010), including
TATTCTTTTTGTTGGTGCAAAAGGAAAAATGGAAATGGAAAAAGTACCCAAAGCGGGATATCCAATTGAAGGTTTGTGGATTAGCGGAATCCAAAGAAAAATAACACTTTCCAACTTGTCGTTTCCAATTAAACTCATTTGTAGTTTATGGAAAGCCAGGAAAATTATTAAGAAATTTAATCCTGATATATGTATTGGTGTTGGAGGTTATGCCAGTGGACCTTTATTAAAGGCTGCAATATGGGCAAAAGTTCCAACCTTAATTCATGAGTCAAATTCTTATCCCGGAATTACAAATAAACTATTAGGTAAAAATGTAGATACAGTTTGTGTTGCATTTCAGGGAATGGAAATTTTTTTTCCTAAAACCAAAAATCTTGTGATTACCGGAAATCCAGTTCGTCAAGAAATTTTGAAGTTGGAAGGAAAGCGACAAGAAGCTCTTACTAAGTTTGGTTTGGATGGTAATAAACCAATTGTGCTATCTATTGGAGGGAGTCAGGGAGCAAGAAGTATTAATAAAGCATTAGATGCTGATTTAGAAAAATTTGTAGATAAAGGGTATCAGCTTTTGTGGCAAACAGGTAAATTTTATAAAACAGAATCTCAATCGAGAGTTCAGGAAATAGGAAGTAGTTTACTTCGTGCATATGAATTTATTTACACCATGGATTTGGCATATGCAGTTGCGGATGTAGTTGTTTCAAGATCAGGTGCAATGTCGGTTACTGAATTGAGTCTGGTTGGAAAACCATGTGTTTTGGTTCCATTCCCTTTTGCTGCTGAAGATCATCAGACAGCAAATGCAATGGCACTGGTGAATAATAATGCCGGGATTTTGATTAAAGATACAGAGGTAAAAGAGAAGCTTTTTAGCACCGTAGAGACTTTACTTTCCGATGAAGTAAAAAGAGATACTTTAAAACGAAATATTGCGAAATTAAAAATTGAAAATGCTGCAGATTTAATAATGGTTGAAGTTGATAAATTATTAGCAAATTGATCAGCAAGAGAAATATATATTTTATAGGTATTGGAGGAATAGGAATGAGCGCTCTTGCTCGTTATTTTTTGGCCCTTGGTTGTCATGTAGGGGGGTATGATAAAACAGAAACTACTTTGACAAAAAAATTGATTAATGAAGGGGTTAATATTCATTATGAGGATGATTTTCATCTTATAGATGATGCATTTAAATCCAAAGAAAATACATTAATTATAATAACGCCTGCTATACCAAAAAATAATTCTGAATGGAATTTTTTCCATCAAGAAGGATTTGAAATTCTAAAAAGAGCTCAGGTTTTAGGTAGAATTACGGAATTAAATAAAAGCATAGGCGTTGCCGGAACCCATGGGAAAACAACCATTTCAAGTATGATATCGTATATTTTTAAATATTGTAACGTTCCATTTACAGCTTTTTTAGGAGGGATTTCAAAAGATTTGGGAAGCAATTATTACCATGATAACGATAGTGAAATTACTGTAATTGAAGCCGATGAGTATGATCGATCATTTTTAGAACTAAAACCAACCATAGCTACTGTTTCAGCAATAGACCCCGATCATTTAGACATATATGGCACAAAGGAGGAAATGCTAGATACATTCAAACAATATCTGGATAAAAACATACAAAAAAATGGAATAGGTATTATTCACAGTTCATTAAGTGGAATTTTAGGAAATCATTTTAAAACGTATTCAATTGAAGATGTTTCAGCAGATTATCACGCAGTCAATTTTCGAGTTGAAAAGTATGATTTTTTAGCGGATTTCAAATGGCCGGGAGGCGAAATTAAGGATGTTAAAATTGGTTTGCCAGGAATACACAATATGGAAAATGCTTTGTTGGCATTTGCAGTAGCGATAGAAAATGGTGTAAGCGCACAATTAATTAAAGAGGCCATTGGAAAGTATACCGGTGTTGAGAGGCGATTCGATATTCATATACAATCTGATGATTTGATTTATATCGATGATTATGCACATCATCCTGAAGAGATAAAAACACTAGTTAATTCGGTTCGAAAAATGTATCCAAAAAAAAATATACTGGGAATTTTTCAACCTCATTTATTTTCTCGTACGTTAGATTTTGTTGATGATTTTGCCAGGAGTTTGGAATTGCTTGATGAATTACTACTTTTAGATATTTATCCAGCTCGTGAATTACCAATTCCAGGAGTCAATTCTAAAATGCTTTTTGAGCGAATTAATATGAATTCAAAAACACTTTGTTCAAAAAAACAACTCACTTCCTATGTTGGTGCATCTAAATGTAACGTAGTTTTAACTATAGGTGCTGGAGATATAGGTGCAGAAGTCGATAATTTGAGAGAATTTTTATTAAAACATTAACAAATACTGTGTTCTAATGAACAGAAGAACCAAAAACATAATAGGGTTTTTACTTATTGTATCCTTGTTTGTTTTGGTATTGTTTACAAAAAATAAACAGGAAAAAAATCCAGTTAAGAATGTTAATGTTTCTATCGATGCCACAAAAGGAGACCCTTTTATGGATGATGGGGATGTGATTAATTTAGTGTATTCAAGGTATGATACCTTATTGGGGAAACCTTTAAATAATTTGTGTTTAAGTGAAATTGAAGATTTGTTAAGAAGTCAATCTTCAGTTAAAAATGCTGAGGTATATGCTGAACACAATGGGAATTTAAATTTAGAAGTTCAACTCAGGAAGGTAATTGTTCGAATAAAACCAGATTCATCAGCGGGGTTTTACATAGATAACGAAGGTGAGATAATGTCTTGGTTAGCAAATTATTCACCGCGAGTATTAACGTTAACGGGGTATTTAACTCATTACAACAGATACTTGAAGGATACAATAATTGAGCAGGATTTGTCATCACATTCCAAATTAGTCGAAGACGTTTATGCGTTTGCTGTATATGTGAATAATAATCCTTTCTGGAATGCACAAATTGGACAAGTTTATATTGATATAAATGGAGATGCAATCCTTGTCCCTTTAATAGGAAATGAAGAGTTCGTTTTTGGTGAATTAACAGATTATGAAAAGAAATTTGATAAAATTAAAAGGTATTATGAGGAAATTGCTCCAAAATTAGGATGGAATAAATACAAAGAAGTTAATGTGAAGTTTGATAGGCAAATAGTTTGCAAATAAAAAAAACAGAATGAGTGATTCAAGAGAAAAAGATATAATTGTTGGGCTGGATATAGGAACTACCAAAATTGTTTGTATGGTAGGGAGAAAAAATGAATTTGGTAAGATTGAAATCTTAGGGATGGGCAAGTCAGAATCCGTTGGAGTTTCTCGTGGAGTTGTTTCGAATATTGATAAGACTGTTGGTAGTATTAAAACTGCTGTAGCTGAAGCTGAAGCGCAATCTGAGGTTAATATTGGTGTTGTCAATGTTGGTATAGCTGGTCAGCACATAAAGAGCTTACAACACCGGGGAGAAAAGATTCGACATACAGGAGAGGATGAAATCGATCAAAAAGATATTGATGGTCTTATTGATGATATGTATAAACTCGTAACCCTTCCTGGTGAGGAAATAATTCATGTTCTTCCTCAGGATTATATTGTTGATAATGAGCAGGGAATTAAGGAGCCGATTGGGATGGCCGGAACGCGATTTGAAGCTAATTTTCATATTATTACAGGTCAAATAACAGCAGCAAAAAATATTCATAAGTGTGTTAAGAAAGCAGGTCTTCAAGTTGAAGAATTAATTCTGGAACCTTTGGCATCGTCTGAAGCTGTTTTAAGTGATGAGGAAAAAGAAGCGGGTATAGCGTTGGTAGATATTGGAGGAGGAACAACAGACATAGCTATTTTTCAGGATCAGATTATTCGACATACCGCAGTAATCCCTTTTGGAGGAAATATTGTTACTGAGGATATAAAAGAAGGCTGTACAATTATTAAGTCTCAAGCAGAACTTTTAAAAGTTAAATTCGGTTCAGCTTTGGCTAATGAAAATCAGGAAAATGAAATAGTGAGTATTCCTGGTTTAAGAGGAAGATCTCCTAAAGAAATTTCTGTTAAAAATTTAGCAAATATTATTCAGGCAAGATTGGAGGAGATTGTCGAGAATGTATATTTTGAAATAAAAAATTCAGGATTTGAAAAGAAATTAATTGGGGGTATCGTAATTACCGGCGGAGGATCTCAGCTAAAGCACATCTGTCAATTATTTGAGTATATGACGGGTATGGATACCAGAATTGGTTACCCAAATGAACATTTGGCAAGTGGTAATTCGGAAGAAATTACAAGTCCTGTATTTGCAACAGGAGTAGGTTTAGTAATAAAAGGATTACAACAAAAAAAAGCAAAAACAGTAACAGATCACTCAACAAAAAACAAAGGAAACTTCTTTGATGTTATATTAAAGCCGGTTCGAGGGTTTTTTGAGGACGATTCTGAATAAAAATAAATAAATAAAACCAACCAATGTTATGATGCAATTTGAAATTGAAAAATCGGAAAGCTCTATCATCAAAGTATTTGGTGTTGGAGGAGGTGGTTCCAATGCGGTAAACCATATGTATAAGGCAGGTATCAAAGGTGTTGACTTTTTTATATGCAACACCGACGAACAGTCTCTTGAAATAAGTCCTGTTCCTAATAAGATTCAATTGGGATTAAACCTAACAGGGGGCCGCGGAGCTGGTTCTATTGCGGAGGTAGGAAAAAATGCAGCACATGAAAACAATGATGAGATAAAAGAGATTTTAGAAAAAGATACTAAAATGCTTTTCATCACCGCCGGTATGGGTGGAGGTACCGGGACTGGAGCTGCACCAATTATTGCAAAAATAGCAAAAGAATTAGGTATTCTTACGGTAGCAATAGTTACTTATCCATTCGGGTTTGAAGGAAGAAAAAGGTCAAGTCAGGCGGATAGTGGATTAGAGGAATTGAGAGACTCTGTAGATACTTGTGTGATTATTTGTAATGATAAATTAAGAGAGATTTACGGCAATCTTTCTTTATCTGATGCATTTGCAAAAGCAGATGACATATTAACAATAGCTGCAAAAGGTATTGCAGAAATAATAACGAGAACAGGATATATAAATGTTGATTTTGAAGATGTAAGAACAGTAATGACCGATAGTGGTGTCGCAATTATGGGGTCATCAATGGCTTCCGGTGAAAACAGAGCAATTAAAGCTGCTCAAGAGGCATTGGAATCTCCTCTGTTAAATGATAATGATATTGAAGGAGCCAACTACATCTTATTAAACATTACCTCCGGCAATAATGAAGTCATGATGGATGAGATATCTCAAATCACTGATTATATTCAAGACGAAGCAGGTTTGTCCGCAGATATTATCTGGGGTACTGGAAGAGACGAAGAGCTCGGAGATAGTATTTCAATAACTTTAATTGCAACTGGTTTTGAGGCCAGCAAATCGATTGGTGGTATTCAGACTGGAAAGAAAAAGGAAAAAGTAATACATAATCTTAAAACTGATGAGAATGTTGATTCAAAAGAACAAGAGGTTAAAAAGACGTTTCAAGAGCAAAGTATTCCCTTGGAGCCTGAATTAAAAACTTTTGATGCCCCAAAAGTGGAACAAATTAAAATGGAGCTGGACGTTCCTCTGGTGGAAAAAACAGTTGATTTTAAAAATCACGATGTCATTGGCTCAGAAGCTTCTGAAGAAGAATCAATGGAATCGCCTAGAATAGTTCATAATTTATATGAAGATATAGATTCAAATAATGATTCAAGTAAAGAACCTGATGCTCAGGTTATATCAGAAGAAACTAAGTTTGATTTTACATCAAAAGTGGATGAATCAAAAGAAGATTCAAGTTTTGAACCTGGCTTTAACAGTATCACTGACACTTCAAATAAAAATTTTAACGAATCAACAATTATCCATGAAGGCTCAAAGTCTACTTTTGCGGATGAATTAGATGCTGAAGAAAGATTAAAAAGGTCACAACAAAGGTTGAGTCAACTGAATAATTTAACTTCAAAATTAAAATCACCATCCAGTATTAGTGATTTAGAAGATGAACCAGCATACATTCGTAAAAAAGTAAGGTTGGACAATGTTGAACATTCATCGGAAAACAACGCATCAAGGTTTACGTTAGGTGATGATGGAGATAATAATCCTGAAATTCGTCCAAACAACTCTTTTTTGCATGATAATGTGGATTAAATTAAAGTATAACATTGGTAAAAAAAGACTCTGTAAACTGCAGAGTCTTTTTGATTTTTAGCTTTGTTTTTCGAGATTAACTAACAATATTATTCTGAATAAAAACTTACTGCATTCGAACACTTATTTTGATCTAAACTTTATTTTTAAGAAAAACAAACAATATGGAATACATAGCTCTGGTTTATGGTGGTTTTTCTGGAGAATCTGAAATTTCCAAAAAGAGTGCCAGTGAAATATTTAATTCATTCGATACTGCAAAAGGTCAACCCGTTTTGGTAAGAATTGTCGATAAAAACTGGGTTGCTGAATTTGATTCTACGGAGTATTCCATTGATAAAAATGATTTTTCATTTACTACAGAAAAAGAAAAAATAGTATTCAAATCTGTGTTTAATATTATTCATGGTGCACCCGGGGAAGATGGAAAATTAGCAGGTTATTTTGAATTACTGGGTATTTCATATAATTCATCAGATGTCTTATCCAGTGCATTAACGTTTAATAAAAACTGGTGTAATAGATATTTGAGTACTTATGGAATAAAAGTTCCTAAATCAGTGGTCTTTTATAAAGGAGAAGATAATTCAAAATTGTATTCAGAAATTAGTTATCCATGTTTTGTCAAACCGAATAATGGAGGTTCTTCAATTGGGACTCATAAGGTGAAAAACAAATCTGATTTAGCGACTGCTTTGAATGATGCATTTAGTCATGATAAAGAGGTCATTATTGAGGAGTTCATTCAAGGGCGAGAGTTTTCAGTAGGAATTGTTTTTGATCAGGGTAAAGAAAAGATAATGCCTTTAACAGAGATAATTGTGGATTCAGAATTTTTTGACTTTAAACAAAAATACTCCGAACAAGGAGCTAAAGAGATAACACCAGCTGATATATCTGTAGAAAAAGCATCTGAATGTCAGGAAATTGTTGCAAGGGTTTTTAAATTGTTGCGCTTGAAGAAAGTTGCACGAATAGATTTTATTTTGAAGGATAATACCTTTTATTTAATCGAAGTAAATACTATACCTGGAATGAGTTCTCAAAGTATTCTGCCGCAGCAAGCCAGGTATTTGAATATAAAATTCCCTGATTTAATTAGTATGCTTGCTTAATTACATTTCTCCAATAAATTAATTTAATATTCTAAATGTTTTTGTTCTATTTTATTTGTTAATAATTATTTTATCATTTTTTGACATAATAATTGCAAATAAATTTTGATAAAAATTAAATTGATTTAGTTTTGTTCAAAATTAATTTAAAGTAAACAACATGAAAAAATTAAAAATTGCTATTGCTTCTTTTGCACTGGTAGGATTAATGTCTTCTTGTCAGTACCAGGTACTGCAGGTTACGAATAATCCGATTGGTACAAAAACAGGATCGGCTACTTTAAAGCCTTTTCAAAAAGATGCCAACTTTACGTATAAAAAGGCTGCAGAAAATGGTGATATTCGAAAAATTGGTAGTACAACATTTACCACGAAAAATTTTGGGATATTTTTTACAATTACAACTGAAGTAACAGGAGAATAAAATCAATTAAAATGAAAGTATTTAAAAGGTTAACATTATTAGGAGCATCGATATTAGTATTAGCTTCATGCTCTATTACGCAACCACTTGCAGTTACAAATAACAGTTTGGGTGACAAGACAGGTTCATCTAAAAACACGTGTATATTTGCAGCTCCAGCGGCTGCATCTGGAGCTGGATATGTTATATCCAGTGGAATTTGTTTAAACAAGAAATATGGGATTGTGGAGGCAGTAGAAAAAGCAGGTATTCAAAAAGTAGGTGCTGTAGATATTAAAATAACTAATTTTGGATTATTTAGAACTTACGAACTAATTGTTGCAGGAGAATAAAATTTAAAATCATGAAAAAAAGTATAACAAAATTATTTGCCGGTGCTATCGTAGTTTTAACTTTAGCGTCATGTGCAGTTAGTGCTCCTTTAATGGTGACAGATAACACCAGAGGAGATAAAGTAGGTAAATCGTCCTATTCAACTCTTTTTGGAATTCCGTTGGGGCTTCATCTGGAGACAGGAGTTATTGCAGCCGCAAAAGATGGTGGTATAACTAAAGTAGCTACTGTTGATCAAACAGTTCAAGGAGGTTTCATAAAGGGAACCGTTACAACTGTTGTAACAGGAGAATAAGAAATCTTTAAAATAAAAGTAGCCGTGAAAACGGCTACTTTTATTAGAATAGTAATTGAACCTGCATATTTCCTGTATGCACGGTTTTTGAAGTTTCGGATGCTCTTCCTTCATAATTTATGCTGATCTGTAAATTATTTTTAAAGGATTGTTGATAGCCAGTAGTCCAGGTATAATTTGTTCCTATTTGAAAACCTTCCAGCATATCAAAAAGTAATGGAGAGCTATTTCTTTGATCTCCCGAAAATATGGTTGAAATATATTCAACACCTCCCGTCATTCTTCCCTTGGAAATAAAATTATAAGTCGCCTCGATTCCCAACTTTCTAAATTCAGCTTTTTCGCCTCCGTAGGCAATTATATTTTTTTTGTTTTTAATTGCTGAATTAAAGGATGTTCTAAAACGAGATCCCTTTTGGTAGGTGATTTTTGGTTCGAGAACGAAACTTTCAATTTCATAATTGTTGTCCTGTGACTGTTCTGATAATCTTGATTTAGAAACAATTTCCGATTTGTTTCTAAAGGTGAATTTTTTTGCAATATTCCACCTTATATCAATAGCATTAGAGGTTAATGAACGTCCCTCAAAACCTGAAGTTAAAAGATTCTTGTTTTGGTTTGTTTTAACTGTGTAGTTCATACCAAATACCGGATTGGAGCGATTAAAATAAACGGTGTTTCTTAACGAAGAGGATGCTGAGATTAAACTTGTGTCATTAATTCCATTTTTAAATGGAATTTGAATTCTCTGTGTTTGTTCTTTAGAATTCTTTGTATTTAATTTCATAAGAAATTGGTTGTTGAATCGAGTAATTAACTTATTAAGTTTTTTATCTCTTTTAAGGTATCTGGCAGGGTTTATCGTCAGGGATTGATTGAACTCGTTGTTGTAGGTTTTTATAAGGTCAGTAGTAGGCAGAGATACTTTTATAAAATTATTTTGATCCTGAAAGGCTGAAACGACAAATTCAGCAATGTCTTGTATAGAATCGTTATTAAAGTCGATCCAGGCATAATTCCCTTGTCCCGGATTTACTTCTATAAATTGGTATTGTCTTTTTAGTTCACTTCCTGCTGCTATTTCAAAAAACGAAGAAGAATTTACGAGCCCTTTTAGTAATTTGAATTTATATTCTAATCGATTTAATAAGGTGTTTTCAGGTTCTTGAACAATTAAATCAGCGTTATCAATTGAGAGTTCTCGGAATACAGAGTTCCATAGGAATTTTGTCCCTTTTCTATTGTTGTAAGTTAATTTTGCTCCTGCATTATTTGCTGTTGTAACTTTATTAAGCTTACTGTTGAATGGAAGGTAGTCAATTCGTTGATCGCCTGTAAAACTAATGTTAACTGTATTTGTTTTTTTGAAATTTAATTCTGAGCCATAAACAGTGTACCTAAAAGAATTGGATTCAAGAGTGTCAAGGTTCAAATTGTTTACTAAGTTATGTTCTTCCTCTTCCCAAATTTTAAAAGAAATTCCATTGTTTAATTTGTGAACATAGGTAATTAAATGCCTTAAGAATTGACTGCCCTGTATATTGCCTTCTGATTTTAAAAAGCTTCCTTTTCCTGTTATCTGTCCCTTCTTTCCAATTTTAGAGTTTATATCAGCGGCTGATTTAAAACCATAGTATTCATTTTCACGATGAATATACGAAAAATCAATGCCTGAAACTCGTTTTTTCAAATAGCTTTTATTCCATTTTAATCCGATTATTTGTTCCGTATTTTCAGGAATTGAAGAATTTAAATTGAAGTCTCTATTAAATTCTACTGACCTGAATCGTTCTACGGAACTGAAATTTTTGTTAATGACTTGATAGCTCAATTCCGTTGTGAAAACTCGTAGTTTAGGATCCTCTTTAGGATTTTCCTTATTTATATTTTTTGTTTTTTCATTTTTAAAAACGGCTTTTACAGCAATCCCCTGGTCATTTTTTTTATGTTTTTGAGAAAAAAGATTTTGGTTTTTATTGCTAAAAGCAGATTCAAAAAAAAGTATTGAGTTTTTATGCTTATAACTAGTTCCGATAGTAATCATTTGTTGTTTTTTAGGGGCAATTAGCTGGGTAATTGGTTCATAATTCCCTTGTGGTTTTCCATTTATTGGTTGGACCCATTCAAAAACTCGTCCATTTACACTTGATGTAGAAAGATTGTAGTTTCCATTTCCTTCTCCAACGTTACTAAATCCCAGACTATAAACAGCACTGTCAGGATCGGTACTGTATTTAAAATAAGAGTAGAGAATAGACTCAATTAATGTATCCGTTTTTTTGTATAAAACTTGATTTGAGTTGTATTCTACGGTATCAATTCTGGGGGATATAGCAAGCTGTAAACTATCACCAACATCACTCAGCAATTGAATTTGCTCGTTGGATAAAGATTGGTTTAATTGTTGAAATTTCATGTCTTGTTCTGTATAGAAGTTGCAAAAAAACCTTCCTTTTTTATTGGAAATATCGCTGCTGGAGGTAAATAGAGACCGACCATAGTTTTGATCTGAATATTGAAATTCTACTATGATTCTTTTGTCCTTCGTGATGAGTTGATTGGTGGTAAATGTAATCTCTGCCGAGTTATAGTCAATTACGTAATCACCATCCATTCCCCTCGATAATTGTTTACCATCAATATACACTCGTTCTGTTCCTGAAAGGACAATTATAAAACGTTCATTTTCAGCTCCAAATAATTGATAGGGCCCTTGGTTCCCTTCAACTCCAAGAATTTGTTGACGATTAAATTTTCCTCGTGAAAGCGCAACATTTGATTTTATGTTTAAAGTTGCAGCTTTTTTAAAAAGCGTCGAAGTATATTTCCCTTCGTAACTTAGGCCTTGAGCCTTTTTATTGTATTTGAGAAAAACATCTTTTGATTCTTTTGTTTGGAAATCTCCAGCAACCAGCCGGTGACCATCTTTTGAAAATTGAATAAACACTTTATCAAAATCCTGAAGAGTTTGAGTATTTCCCTGAGGTTGAATGGGGATGTTATTATCGGTTACAGATGCTAAAATTTCTATACCTTGAAAAGTGCCTGCAAGTTTTAAATTCATATTTGAATTAACGGATAAATCTCTTGTATTTCCAATATTAATACCTCGAGAAATACTACCGTTTTTTTGTAGAGAATTTGATCCAAAAAGATCTTCTCTACTTAAGTTTTTAGGTGTGTATTTGTATGGGTCTCTGGTAAGAATATTTTTTCGATTATTGTCATTTGGGTATTTTAGAGATCTTTTTTGGACAACAGATGTGAAATTTAGCGGGTAAGTTCTGTAACGAATAAATATGGAATCATTATTTTTTTGTTTAAAAAAAATAACTCCCTTAAAATAATTCACTTCATAATTACTACTATCCATGTTTATGTAGAAACTTCCCGGGATTATAGATAATGAGTCGATTTCTACGGAATCTGAAATCGGGATTTTTTTTACTGTAAAATTGCTGAAATTCTTTTGAGAAAATCCTGAAAATGAGATTATAAATAATCCCAAAAGAGAGTAGTATTTAATCCGATTATAAAAGTTCAAAATCCTTTATACGAAGTAACGAAAATACGATATCAAAATTTTATTCTTTCATGCTTTGTAGAGGAATTGCACAGAATAATGTTAGTAATAAACCACTTTGGCAAACTCTTGGTAGTAACTTTGACGTTAAATTTGAAAAAGAGGATTGTCCTATGAAAAATATAGTAAAAATTTTAATTATTGGAGGTATTATTGGAGTATCTGTTACAAGTTGTGTTCCCAAGCGAAAATTAGATGATTTAACTGCTAATTATAATGCAGAAAAAGCTAAGTCTCAGGAGTTGCATTCCAAAAATATACAATTGGAATCTGAAAATAGTGAGCTTGAAAACAAAGTTACCGATATGAATAAGCGGATGACTGCGCTAAAAAACGATACCTCAATTCAGGGTACATCTTTGCGTCAGTTAACCAGTAATTATGATCAATTGGATAAAACATACCGAGAGCTTTTAAATTTAAAGGACTTGAATAAAAAGAAAGCAGAAGAGTTGGTCATGCGCTATATGAAAGAAATTGAGAATACAAGAAGCACACTTCAAGAAAAAGAAGATAAACTTAATGAGGCTGAAAGATCATTGGTAGAGAAGGAGGGGAATTTAAGACAAAAAACGGCAGAATTAAATAGGGCAATGGCTGATATTGAACAAAGAGCCAAAAGAATTGCAGAATTGCAATCGGAAATATCCAGAAGAGATTCATTGGCTAAAGCACTTGAAAATAAAATCAGACAAGCATTATTTGGTTTAGAGGATCAGGGAATTACTATGGAGATGAGAAATGGAAAAGTATACATCTCTTTGGATAATGAATTATTGTTTAAACCTGGAAGTTATACTGCTGATGAAAAAGGAAAGCAGGCATTAAAAAAATTAGCTAAAGCTTTAAAAGGGAATAATGATATCAATATTACCGTGGAAGGACATACAGATACAGATAAATATCATGGAGGTCCGCAATTGAAGGATAATTGGGATTTAAGCGTAATGAGAGGTACTGAAATAGTTAAAGTTTTAGAGAGCTTTAAAGTGGACCCTAAACGTTTAACAGCAAGCGGAAAGGGGCAACACTCTCCACTTGATGCAGGGAAAACATCAGAAGCTAAAAAGAAAAACAGAAGAACAGATATTGTTTTGACGCCAAGATTAGACGTATTTGAAGAAATATTAAATAATTAAAAATTCTCTTTCTACAAGGTTGGTTTCCAACCCTGATTTTGCTAAGTGAAGAGGTGGTTTCCACCTCTTCTTTCGTTTTAATTATGGAGCAGAACTACAACTTATTAAGTTGATTAATTATCTCCAGGTCATTTAGGGATCTTGATCCATATTCATTAATAATGCAGTTATTTTTCATTAGGAACATCGTCGGCATGGTTCCACCACAAATATTTAATAGAGTATCAATAGATGTATAATGGTAATTGAAATGTTCGGGTATGCCAACTTTTTTAAAAAATTTTTGTACTTCGCTGGAGTCATTATGTATGACTATTTGAAGTTGGTCATCATGAGCTAAATTATTTTTGATAACTCCAAGCTTTTTACCTGCTAATTTGCAAAATGTACAGTGTGCTGATAAAAAACAAATAAGAGAGTTTTCAGAATGAATATTATTGTTTTGAATTAAAAGATTCCCCAGATGTGCCTTTTGTTCTTTGGAGGTTTTTTTATGTTTGAACCCCCATGAATCTGGAGGTGAAATGATAAATGGGATAAAAAATAAGCAAGGTATTAATAATCTTTGTGTCCATTTTTTTAGTAAACCGAAATTCAGATACGATAATAATTTACAGGGCAGAATTATTATTGAAATACCAATAAAAATTCTGAGCGAATAAAAAACTAATATTAGGTTTAGAAAAGGTACATTTTGATAAAGAAACATTTCTGATTCATCCATAAATAGAATCACAATCCATCCAAAAGCTGAAATTAATGTATAAACTAAAATTTTAAGCATAAAAAAAGGTGGCGTTAGCCACCTATAAAATTAACGAATATAATTTTACTTTTTTTCACATGATATTAACGAATTAGTCTCTAAATCAGAGCAATCGCCATCTTCAATTGTGTATACTTGTGTTACAGGATCCAACCCTGGAACAGTCGTTGTACATTCACAATCTTTCTCCTTGCTACAGCTTGTTAATGCAAAACTTCCAAAAACTACTGCTAATAAAACCAATTTTTTCATAATAATAATTTGTAAATAATTAATAACGGGGCAATGATAGTCAAAAAAAA
>CEUK01092941.1_pt1 | contig 14114 bp, 13 predicted proteins | sample 356451 | NCBI WGS metagenome assembly CEUK01 (sample SAMEA2622843, study PRJEB7988) | marine metagenome | isolation source: saline water (ENVO:00002010), including
CGTGCGATTGATTCAGCCTCAGCACTTTGAGCAGTACTGGCAAGCAGGTGTTCTCGCTAACAAAGCGGATTTTGAAATGAACATTCATGGCCCATACTATTCTGAACTACTGGGCAATCGTGTCGAACGTGGTCGTTCACTGGCGAAAATCGAAGCAACACTCCAAGCTGCTCGAACAATTAATGCACGCCACATCACCCTCCATACTGGCCACTACGGCGAATTTGGCAGAGGCACTGTTGCAAATGAGCAAGTTGCCAACATCTTCTCGAGCATCGTTGATCGTGTCCACGAGATTTGGCATGATGATGAGGATGAATTCCCCGTTTTTCCATGGATCAAGAACGGCACGCCATCCAAGGTCGGTGTCGAAACCTCTGGACGACAGGAATTGTGGGGAAGCCTCGAAGAGGTCATCGAAGTGGTGAATCACGTTGAGGGAACCATTCCAGTTCTCAACATTGCTCACATTCACGCTCGTGGCCATGGCCGAATGAAGACGTCCGAAGACTATGGTGAATTGTTTGACATGGTTCGCGAATCAATTGGAACAAAGGAATTCTACTGCCACTTTTCGGGTGTTGAACATCGTACTGGCAACGCCATGCATTACACGCAAATCAAGAAGTCCGATTTGAATTTTGAACCATTGGCTGAATTCATTGTTGAAGATGGTGGATGGTTGGACATCACACTCATCTCAGACTCTCCATTGTTGGAGCACGATGCAATGTACATGTTGCAGAACATCGACAAAGCCAAGCACAAGCAACTTGAACGCAAAGCACGAGAAGACCGTCGACGAGCACTTGCTGCTCAAACGGGTACCAGCGTTGAAGATCTTCGTCGCAAAGAAGAGGAAATGGCCAAACTTCGCACACAAGGCACCCAAGAAGAGGAGCCTGCTGAGGAGGCAAAGCCAGAACCGGTCAAAGAGGAGAAAGAGAAACCTAAGAAAAAGGCGCCTTCCAAAAAGAAAAAGGAAGAAGATGAAGACATGTTCTCCTTTGATGAAGAAGACGATGATGATCTGTTCTGATTCGGTGATTCATTTTCCATCACAAATTGTTGGTTTTTGTCCATCCTATAGGGAATGCACATAAGGACAAAGAGTTCGAAGTCCCTTGTCATGGCACATATCGCAGTGTTGGGATTGGGAAATTGGGGGACAGCGATTGCACGTCTGTGGCTCCTTGAAGGCCATCATGTCAAAGGATGGACAATTGAGCAAGAAGTCTACGAATCGATTACAATGGATGGCATTAATCGAAAATACCTGCCTCAACAATCGGTTGAAGGTTTGGAAGTGACCATGCACCTTGAGGAAGCACTCGATGGTGTCGAAATTGTGGTCTTAGCAATTCCATCATCGGTCATATTGAATGTTGTCGATGACATCATTCCCTATCTTCGTCCTGGTCATGTCCTCTTGGATTTAGCAAAAGGTCTTGCTCCTGGTAAACGCTTAATTTCACAAGCCATTCACGAGGCGCTTCGGAATGCGGATTGTTCCAACCCATTGGCTGTTCTTACTGGACCAACAATTGCACCCGAAGCAGCTGGCGGCGTCATGACAACAGCCTTGGTTGCATCCGAAGACATCTCCGTTGCTGAGCGTCTTGCTCAAACACTGTCAACACCGACGCTACTCCTCCATGCTGCTTCAGATCCAGAAGGTGCTGAATTGTGGGGTGCGTTCAAGAACGTGGTTGCACTTGCTTGTGGGCTTGTTGATGGATTGAAGACCATCGGGACGCTCGGCGGAGATAATCTCAAAGCGGCGATTTTTAGTGCAGGTTTCAAAGAAGGATGCATTCTCTTACCGCTGTTAGGTGCGCGAGCAGAAGTTGCCTTCGGCCCAGCAGGCCTTGGCGATCTTTACGTGACCTCGACCTCCCCCTTTGGACGCAATCGAACCATGGGCGAAAAACTCGGTACTGGAAAGACCTTGGAAGAGGCGCTTGAAGAGATGACCATGGTTGCAGAAGGTGTACGTGCTGCGAGAATGTTCCGCGATCGAGCCATCGACCAAGGCATCGATATTCCCTTTACAAAAGCACTCAATACATTGCTCGATGGAGATATCGAAGCAGAAGAGTGTTGTCGACGCATGGTCCTCTTAGGATAAGGCCGATTTCCTCATATGGAGGGACGATATCCTCCAAACATGGCAGAGGATAACTCTACTGATTTAACCGATTTTGAAGCAGGACTCCTTGATTGGTTGGTAGAAAACAACTTCCATGTCGAACCTTGGTCAACGCAAAAGGCTGCGAAGCAGTTCTATGTAGAAGAGGAAGCCATTTACGAAGCTGTGGCTGCATTAACTCGGAAGGTTCCTCAACGCATTCAAGTATTCTACAAGAATGGCGCACTACACATCGCTGCGGACTAATCTTCTTTTCTCAGTAAGTTTTTTGTCCATCCTGCTGGTAAAAACAGGCCGGTCCACCATGGGGGTCTGTTTTGTTGCTTGTCGTCTTTGAAAAACGAACGTACTAACTTCGACAATAGATCAAGGAGTATTACAACAATGAAAATTATGATTACATAGGCAAACACCTTGTCATATTGCAAGAATTTCAGGTACAAATTGATGTAATATCCAATTCCTCCAGCGCCGACAATCCCAATGACTGTTCCATGTCTGAAATTATATTCAAACATGAAAATAGCTTGCGAGATAAGATTGTTTGCGGATTCTGGAAGGACAACGCCGAACGAGCGCTCAAACCAACCATGTCCCATGGCCCGGGATGCGTCAAGTTGTGGTTTTGCGACACCTTCGATTGCCTCATACTGCAATTTTCCAAGGTAACCAACGGTGTATAGGGTCATGGCCAAAATACCCGCCATCGGACCTAAACCGACCATGATTACGAACAATATCGCCCATAGGATACTCGGAAGACTTCGAAAAGCTGCAAGGAAGGTTCGTGCAGGGTATGAAATCCAACCTGGGCTAAGATTTTCAGCAGCAAGTATTGCGAGGGGATACGATATGACCATCCCAAATATCGTTGCAACAAAAGCTATTTTCAAGGTTTCAAGAACTCCTATCCACGCTGTAGAGCAAGTAAAATCGAGATATTTTGGCTCCTCGCAAACGGGGTATGCCTGAGGCTCAATAACAGACCAATCCGGTGGCCATAATGACTCGCTAAAGAAGGTAACAATGTTTTTTGGGCTTTCAAACAATTTCTGCCAATTCCCTTCGATTGTTGAGTGTGTAACGCCTATTGCAAAAACAAACAATGAGAATAAAATCATGGGATAACGCCATTGGAACCATGCATTCTGCAGATGGTTGGTTTTCTCTTCCAACTCAACGCTTGTGGGCAACTTTGACAATGTATCACGCCCCATTTGCTCCGATTTCAACCAGTTTGCCATCGACGGCCGTAAACAAACGATCTGCCATCTGCATTGCTCGTTCAAAATCGTGCTCGACGAGAATCATGATTGCATTATTCTCTTTGACATAATCCAGAACCTTTTGCATCACCATGCTCAGGGTTTCTTCGTCAAGTTCAGATAAGAATTCATCCGCTAATATCAATCGAGGTTTCTGGGCAAGTGTTCTTGCGACAGCAACACGACGTTGCTGTCCTCCGGAAAGTTTTCGGATCGGGGTTCGGAGTTTGTGCATTAATCCCACAGAATCGATAGCCTCAAGCGTGTGATGCTTACATACCTTCGAAAACGGAAACCATGCAGAGGTGTGGCCTGCTTTTGCACCCATCATTACGTTGTGATGAACGCTCGCATGTCGTATCAATCCCAAACGTTGCGGTATGTAGCCCACTTCTCCGCGGTCTGCTTTTGTCTTTCCAAAAATACTAACTTTGCCTTCAAGGGGATTAAGAAGGCCGGCAAAGGTTCGCAAGAGCGTTGTTTTACCAATTCCAGAGGCTCCATTGACCGCAACGATTTCACCGGGTTTTAGTGACATGTTGATGTCTTCTAGCAGGACGGCATCGCGTTCGTATCCTATTGAGAGGTCATAGCCTCCAACAGCATCGTCCTCATCCACATCAACCACCCTAAGCCCATTCAGGACTCTCACCTGTTTGTAGGCAAACGATATCAGATATCGTATTTTCCATCGAAGTATGCTGCAATTCCTGGGACATTTGAAATCGAATCAGAGTAACTACCCATGTGCTCTTGCGTATTGACTGCAACGAGGCCACCTGTGTTGAGGACTTCATCGAGAATTGAGTCGCCACACATGTTTTGTGGAATCTCGTTGTCAACGTCGCGAGTCAGTGAGTTGTAGCAGTAACCAGATCCTTCGTCGATCCATTCTTCACCATTCATATCCATGAGTGCAGTAAGAATCGCAGCTCTAGTGTACATGTCCATTGTATCTGGATTGTACATGATTGGGTGACTTGGAGCCTTTCCGAACAATGGAAGTGCAACGTATCCTGAGGAGCCGTCTTCATTTTCTAAGCACCAGTTGCGTTGCTTCTGAACACAATTGTAGTCGTATGTCGTATCTGCGATGAATGCGATATCACCACGGTCTTCAGAGAGACATCGTAGTGCGCCTTCATAGCTGTAATAGAAGTCACCAGAGTCTGGAATCGATGCATCTTCATTGAAGAAATTGTAGATTGTATCTCTTAGGGAGGCAACATCGTTCGGATCACCAACAACCTCCGCATAACCATTACCGATGAGGTAACCCATCGGCAACAACATACCTGCAGATTTTAACCACCCAGTATGACACGAAGTTTTACCCTCAAACAATGCGAACGGATCAGTTGAATCATCGTCGTCGAGGAAGGCTTGTGCCATGTCGCTGTCAGCTCGGACGTATGCTTGCGCACCGTACCATGAGCGTCCGTCTGGTTTCAAATCTGCAGCAAGTGCTTGCAAACCGTATTCCTTCCAGCCAACCCATGCAGCACCGCCGTCCATAAAGCCGATATCTGCATGACCGAAACGAAGCGCTTCAATGATGGCTCCTTCTGAAGAAACATCATACAACTCAACACTTACATTGAGTTTCTTAGCGAGTCGATCTGCGAGAAGTTGTGGGTTTGCATCGATGTTTTCGTAGGTGTCTCGGACTTCATATGCGATGATAATCGGGTTCTTTGTTGGAGAGACTGCAGTGTCGACACCATATTTCCCACCATAGTAGGCTTGTATGCCTGGGATGTTTCGGATGGCGGCGGAGTAGGTCCCAAGGTGGTCTTCAGTAGTTCCTACATCAACGATGCCTTGTGGTGAGTTGATAATGTCTTCAAGAATCTCTTGCCCTACCTCATCGTCTTCCATCTCGATAAGTACTTTCTTGACGATGCTTGCTTTTTCATCGCTCATTGTTGCTGGATTGTACATTACAGGGTGACCAGGAGCACGTCCGAAAAGCGGTAGTTCCACGTATTCGGATTCATCCAAACACCATGAATTGCTCTCGACTCGATCAACGCAGTAGTAATCAAGCGTGGTGTCAGCGACGAATGCTATGTCTCCTCGTTCCTCTGACAGACAACGTAGAGCGCCTTTGTAACTGTAGTATGTATCTCCTACTTCTGGAATCGATGCGTCTTCGTTGAAGAATGCATAAATCGTATTTCGCATTGATTCTACAGTGTTTGGGTCGCCAATGACATTGGCATACCCGTTACCGATGAGATAGCCCATAGGCAACAACATTCCTGCAGATTTCAACCATCCTGTATGGCAAGGGGTCTTGCCTTGGAAAGTTGCGAATGGGTCGGTGTAAACATCGTCATCAAGGTGGGCTTCTGCAATATCGCTTCCTGCTCGAACAACGGCACGAGCGCCATACCAATGACGTCCGTCTGGTTTGGTTTCTGAGGCAAGTACTGCCAGATCATATTGTTGCCAGCCAATCCATGCCGAGCCACCATCCATGAATGCTAGGTCAGCATGTCCGAAGCGCAATGCTTCAATGGCTGCCCCTTCGCCGTCGACTGGATAGAGGGTTACAGGAGCATCTAATTTCTCCTCAAGATAATCTGCAAATTTCTGCGGGTTATCATCGATGTTGGTGTAAGTATCCTTTACTTCGAATGCAACAACCAATGAATCAATTTGTCCTTGGTCATTTATGTCAGTTGCGCCATTGGTTTTGTCGGAATCTTCTCCGATACAACCGGAGAATGAAAACATCAACATGAATGTAACCATAGCAATTGCTTTGTATGCATTTCCAGTGTTTCTACCTTTCTTCATGCGTCGGGCCAAACAGAGCATGGTTATGAATGTTAGGGCACCCTAAAAAAACAAATATAGTCCATGCTCGTCGGTCTAAATGAGAACTATGTTTGATGCAGAGAAAGCGAGAACCAGGACTGCAATTGTCTTGGTACTTCCACTCCTTTCGTTCGTTGCATTGTTCTATTTCCTCAACATATCTGATTTAACCTATCTAGCATCATCTCTAAGCATAGGGACGTTTCTAGCTATAGGAATCGTTTCAGTTCTACGCCCATTCTTTGGAGGCTTGCGATCAAGTCTTGCTTTCAGTCCTATTGCAAACCTTTCACTTGTTGATGCTACCAAAGGATACGCCTTGTCTGCATATGGTTCGATATTTCTGCCCTCTGCTATAGGAGGAGATTTACTCAGAATTGAACATATGAAAATTGTAACAAGAACAAGTCGAGCAGAATCGTTTCTTGTTGCTGCGACGGAGAGGGTTTTAGGACTTTTCAGCCTTGTTTTCTTGACCGTTTGTGTCTTCATTTTCGACGTACCCTTTTCATTACCTTGGCATTGGTTAACTGCTGTCTTCGTCAGTGGCTGTATTCTCTATTTGCTTTCGAAATTCGTTCTTAATTCAACGGATGAAAATGCATTATTCAATAGAACACTTACCTATATTCGCACGTATGCCAACTACAAGATGCTCATGGGAGCGTTTGGATTATCTGTTTTGTTTCAGATTGTATCCCTATCCGTCCCTGTAATCGTGGCTTACGATCTAGCTGGATTGGATGCTGCTTTTATGATCGCCTTGGTCACACCTGCGATTGCTTTGTTCTCTACTCTCCCTATTTCAGTAGGGGGAATCGGGGTGCGCGAAGCCAGTTATGTCGGCACTGGAGCGCTCCTAAACGTCGATGAGAGCGTCTGCTTAATTTCTGGGTTAGCCCTTTCTATGTCAGTTATCCTCTCTGGAGTCCCTGGTATCTTTATTCAGTCGGATTTACTAACAGCGAACAGCCTCGAAAACGAGTGAATTAAAGATGACAATTTGGTGATATGGAGTGGTATGAATGACGAAAAAGAGTATGTTTAAACTAGATATCGTGGTTCCCCTTTACAACGATGAAGAGGTTGTAGAAAAGCTATGTGAAACGGTTTTCAGCACGTTAGAAAATACGTTCAAGGCCGTCCGATTAATTATGATTGATGATGGGTCAGTGGACGAATCCTACAACCTTGCATTGCGTATGAGGGAAAAATATGACGGAGTAGAAGTAATCAAACTCGCAGGAAATTTTGGCCAGCATCGGGCAATCCTAGCCGGATTGCGCTCAACGAGCGCAGATCTTGTCGCCGTAATGGATTCAGATCTTCAAGATCGCCCAGAGCATATCCCCCTTCTCGTGGAGCGAATGTTGGAGGATGGAACATCATTGGCAATCGCTCGACGAACCCGACGTGCTGATACGTTAAGGAAACGTCTGTTTAGTCGGATGTTTGCTGCTACATCCAATCTTCTGGTTCCATTCAAGGTCGATCCTCATCTCGGAGCATTCAGGGTAATGAGGCAAGGTGTTGTCAAGCAGATTTGCGATGTCAAGGAACATACTGGTACACCATTTTCAATGCTCTATTCTCTACGAGTACCATACAGTACTGTTGATCTCGAACGTGAGGCAAGGACAGCAGGGAGTACAGGATACACATTCAAAAAGTCCCTCAAACTTGCCAGCGATCGAATAATGACATACTCCATCAAACCGATTCGTCTTGCCATTATTCTTGGCATCATGTTTGGACTTTTTTCAATCGCCATTGCTGGATATTCTATCGTGAACTATATACTTCAGGATCGAGTTGCTCCAGGATGGACGTCAATTGTGTTTGTGACCTCTTTCTTCGGAGGACTGAACCTACTTTTCCTTGGAATTCTTGGGGAATATATCGGTCGAATCTATATTGAATCACGTGGAGTGCCTAACTATATTATTCAGGATTCAACCTTCGAAAGTAAGGATTCAGAGTAGAATATTTTTGCGGGTTCCCGGCCCTAAGGCTGCAATTGTGTCAAGAATTGATACATAATCGGAAAAAGAATCGACGTTTTGTTCATATGGCTCATATGGGCCATATTCCATCCATTGAAGTCCGATATCGATATGATCAAATTCATTTGTAATGTACTCTTTTGCTGCAGGCGCACTCAAATAGATTGTTGCGTCAAGTTGTTCACAAATCGAAATCAATCTATCCACTCGGTCATCCTTTAGATGGAATTCCGAAGAATTTCGAAATACGGTCTCAATACCTAGGTATTCACATATCCGTTGAATGAGTGATTGGTTGAAATCCGACAGTGTTTTGATGGAATGGTCATGGTAAGCAGGGGTGATGATGTTCAATACATCGTTTATGAATGGAGCCTTTGCGTAATTCCTCCTTATTGTTTCTAGATGGTTGTTGCGCCATTCTCCCATAGGTAGTTGCACCTCATCAATGGATTTTCCACGGTTTGATCCAACGGGAATCGTCATCCATTGGAATCCTTTTGGACCAATGATTTTGTTCCTGCTGCGCCAATCTCGCTTGGTGAAATCAACTGTATCATAGAATACGAAGATGTCCGCACTTGAAATGAGTTGGAAATATCCTTTCCATGGAAGATAATTCGATTGAGAGATCGCCACAATGGTCATACTAATCCTCCAGGAGTTGAACGCTGTCTGTAAATCGATTTGCTTCGTTAACCAATTCTTGAATAACGGATAATGAACCATCTCCAGTCAATTGAATATACCCTAATTCTGCTTGTTGTGCAGAATTTAGACGTATGCAATCGCCTTTTCTGAAGTAAATTTCATGATTATATTCCTCACTTATTTGACCCATGCTCATCACTGTTCCCTCTCGATCTAAAATCAAATTATGGGCCGCGTTTGGTTTACCTAGCGGGGTTGGAGATAATTGTGTTCTTTGACCAAGTGCCAAATGAATCGCTAACGCGTAAAAGTCAACCCCCCAATATGTGCCACAGACCTCTGGCAACCTTGTACCACCCATCCTGCATGTCAATTCTATAATTTTTGGACCGTTTTCTGTTAGTATGAAATCAACATTTGAGATGGTGTTTTTGATATCGAGGGATGCGATCGCATCGTCGACTATTTTGCGAACAACTTCAATCAATTCTGCTTCATTTGGATGTGGGCATCCATGTCCAAGGGGAATACGACGAGGAGGTGCAGTGGTAACATCGCTATGGAGTATGAGAAGTTTGCATTGTTCGCCTTCAACAACTGCTTGAGCACCAAATTCTTCACCCTCAAGCCACTCTTCAACCAACACAGTGCCGCTTTTGCTGAAGTTTAGCGCAGATTGAAATGCATGCTGAACATCTTCCACGTCAGCGATTTTGTTAACACCACGAGAACCTGAAGAGTCAGCAGGTTTGATGACGCATGGTCCATTTTGATTGTTGAAAAAATCAATTGCACTCTTCACATCATTAACGACCCTATAGTGGGCAGTAGGCACACCTGATTGCAGTAGTTTTCGCTTCATGAGCACCTTATTCAGGCATGAAGAACTTGTTTCATAACCTGATCCTGGAAGATTCAATTCATCGACAACAAGACCGATACTTTCCAAACATACATCGGTCGCTGTTGTTAGGATCCCGTCAGGACTTATCGTTCGTGCAATTTGAAGTACTGCTTGAGGCTTCGAGATGTCTACCTCATGAAAATTAGGTGCTATTGCAATTCCTGGATAGTCTCCTGCAATAGAGCATACGTGCGTTTCAAGACCAAGATTGATTGCTGTTCGTATGAGTGGGACTTGATGATGCCCCGCTCCTAATATCATCAACTTCTTCCCTGAAACATCCATCTTTTTGCCCTCAAAACAATCAATAATTGTGCATCATACGTCATTATGTGCGCAGTGTCAAGTTTAACATCCCATTCCTTACTGGCAACGAAAAGGACTACGTCAATGAAGTATTCGCTTCACAAGAGTTCTCGGGTAACGGTGCATTCACAAAACGTGTTCAAGAGATGTTAGAAAAAATTCTCGGGGCTGAGAGAGTTCTTCTCACGCATAGCTGCACTGGAGCATTGGAAATGGCTGCTCTATTAGCAGGATTTGGCCCCGGTGACGAGGTTCTCGTACCATCTTACACCTTTGTGACCAGTGCCTCGTCAATTATGCGAACTGGCGCCACACCAGTATTTTGCGAGGTTGATGAAAACACCATGTTGTTAGATTTGAACGATCTTGAAAGAAAAATTAACCAGAACACAAAAGGGATTGTGGCTGTTGACTACGCGGGATTTGGAAATGATTACGCTCGAATCAATGAAATCTGCGAAATGCACAATCTCGTCTGCATTGAGGATGCTGCACAGGGATTGGGTGCGAAGTGGAACGGCAAGTCCCTTGGCACACACACTCGATTTGGAACTATTTCCTTCCACCAAACAAAAAACATACATTCAGGCCTCGGAGGTTGTCTTATCATTAACAATCGGGATGATGTTGAAAAAGCAGAGATGGTCTGGGAACGGGGAACAAATCGCAGTGCATTTTTCAAAGGCCTTGTCGATAAGTACAACTGGCAAGTAGTAGGATCGTCCTTCTATCCGAGTGAACTGCAAGCAGCTTTTCTTTGCGCTCAACTTGAACAAGTGAATGAAAATTTATCCCGCAGATTAAAACTCTGGAATTACTATGAACGTTTACTCAAACCAATGGAGGAACGGGGGATTTTACGCATCCTACGAGAGCCTGCTGGTTGTGAGCATAATGCTCACATGTTTGCAATCATCCTAAGTAACTCTCAGGAGGCTGACCGGTTACGGCTTCATTTGAATGAAAACCAAATCCAAGCAGTAATCCACTACGTGCCTCTTCATGAATCGCCTGTTGGGAAAGAACTGGGGTACACTCCAGAGAGTCTACCAATAACATCCAAAACGGCTTCATCACTCATTCGATTACCTCTACACCTTTCAATGAATGAAGATGATATTGAGTACATTGTTAAGATTCTTCAAACACTTTATCTTCCACTTGATTGAATAACTCAAGAGTGAATTTGGTTCCATAAAACACCAATACACCCAATATAGGTGCGCTGATGAATTTAATCCAATTTCGAACTATTTCGTCGATTTCAAATGCTGTGTTAACAAATGGATCTCCTGAAAGTGTCCAACCCACAGCATGAACGCCAACGAAACAACCAAACAGAACTCCCATCGTTTGCGAGTCAGTTTCTAACCTAACATAATTCAACAAAATCCCAAGAACGAGGAGAATCAGAAGACTCCCAATGCTAAACTCTGTAAACAGACAAAGCAGTATTTCATGCGTTATTACCAAACTTATCATCATGTTCGAATAAAGTGTTGTTGCTGGTAACTGATTTGATTCTGAGAGCAGGGCCACCATGAAACATATCGTCAACATAATCAGTCCATTGCTCACGCTTTCGTTAACATTGATCGCAATTGCGAGACAGTACAGCACAAACCCAAGGAACCAAAAACGGCTGTTATGTAAAATCCTACTTTCTCTCAAAATATTTCGGTAGGAGAGTATCATTACCATTACAATTGGTGCGACATAGGATACATGTGGAGCGAATAATAGAATGAACATCAAGAAAGGAGAGATGTGCTCAACCAAATCGATGACAAAATTCTTGTTAAGCACCGAGGAAAGTTGGAATCTATTCTTTGTTCCCACATTACCTCCACTAGGCGTTTCTACTTAAATTTAGGTAAACCTAAAAATGTAAGACTATTGGAACAACCATGCCAAAGTCGAGAGACATTTGTGGCGTCGTTCTGGCAGGAGGTTGGGGCACACGCTTAATGCCACTTACAACGTCAACGAACAAACATCTTTTGCCAGTGTACGACGAACCGATGATTTGCAAATCAGTGGCAACGTTGGCCCGAATGGGTATCAAAGAAATTATGATTGTACTCGGAGGCTATTCTGGCAATTCATTTTTTGCTCTGCTAGGCGATGGGCACAGGTTTGGCTTAGACATCCGTTACGCATACCAAGAACAAGCCGGTGGAATTGCGGAAGCACTACGATTAACAAAAGGATTCGTAGGATTACGAAATGTTGCAGTGATACTTGGCGATAATGTATTCGAACAATCCATGAAATCGCATGCAAATGAATTTCTCGAAGATGATACCCATGATTGTTACTTATTTTTGAAACCAGTAAATGATCCAGGTTCCTTTGGAATAGCATGGATTGATGGGAACGGTAGAATCGTCAACATGGAAGAAAAACCCAAGGCATCGGATTCAAATCTTGCCATAACTGGGCTGTATATGTATACTCCAAGAGTCTACGATATGATTGATGAAATCCTTGAAACTACGGGATATTCTAATCGCGGAGAATTGGAAATTACGGATATTAACAGATTATTTATGCAAAAGAATCTAGCAAAAGGATGTCATTTTGATTCTCATTGGGCCGATTGCGGAACGCTTGATGCGTTGCTTGAAACATCCGTCCTCATGCGAAAATGGAATTTAGGCCCATGGCTTCCAGCGGTGAGTGAATAGAATGCGAATCCTTGTTACAGGAGGTTGTGGTTTCATTGGAAATCATGTCGTACGCAAAGCGTTGTCAATCCCTGGCGTCGAAATAGTTGTCAACATTGATGCTTTGACATATTCAGGGCATCCAGAAAATCTCAATGATGTTGAGGACGAGCGCTACACATTTGTTCATGGTTCAATCAACGATCATGAACTCATCCACAACATACTCAACGACAAGCAAATCGATGTCATCCTCCACCTTGCAGCTGAAAGCCATGTTGATCGCTCAATCAACTCTGTGCAACCGTTCATAGAAACCAACATTGATGGGACGCGTGTACTTCTTGAAAGCGTTCTTGCATGCAACCAGCAAGGACAAAATATTCACTTTGTTCACGTTTCAACCGACGAAGTATACGGTTCCTTGGGGCCGAATGACGACCCTTTCACGGAAAATACGCCTCTTAACCCACAGAACCCATATGCAGCATCCAAAGCTGGATCTGATATGCTCGTTCAGTCATTTGTTAATACACACAAAGTGTCCGCAGTCATAACGAGATGCTCCAACAATTACGGACCACGTCAGTTCCCAGAGAAGCTCATTCCCTTGATGACCCTTAATGCGCTTAACAACAGGAAGCTACCCCTTTACGGAGACGGAAAACAGGTTCGTGATTGGATTCATGTCGAAGACCACGCGAATGGAATTCTATGCACTATGCTCGCATTATTTGTTGGAAGAATTGAGACTGGAGAGGTGTTTAATTTTGGAGCAAACAACGAACAAGAGAACATTACCATCGTTCGAAACATTCTTTCTCAAATACATGCAGATGAGTCATTGATTAAGCATGTCAGCGATCGACCTGGTCATGATCGAAGATATGCGATGGGATATGAGAAGGCCAACAGCGTGCTAGGATGGAAGCCGGAAATCGATTGGGCTACAGGCTTGTCAGAAACCATAGAATGGTATCGTCTCAACACAGCGTGGACCGATTCGATAACATCTGGTCAATACAAGGAATACATTCACACACAATACGGCAATCTGGCTAAATGACTCAATCGCTCAACATTTTTCGAGCCTTTTTGACCATGCGAACCAGTTCAATCCTTGCTTGGTCGGAGTCTGTTACATCCGATTCAAATGCTAGACGAATTGGTTTTTTTTCTGAATCGACCGTTGCCATCATCTCAAATCCGTAGCGGTCGATGTGCGTCATGACTGCATCGGAAGCATCTGTGGCTTTGCTCATTGTTTTACAATACAGCAAAAGGGCATCAGCATGATCTTCGTTCATGTGTGTTATGATGTCATCAGAGTAGTCAAACATCGGGTCT
>CEUK01034039.1_pt1 | contig 14112 bp, 17 predicted proteins | sample 356451 | NCBI WGS metagenome assembly CEUK01 (sample SAMEA2622843, study PRJEB7988) | marine metagenome | isolation source: saline water (ENVO:00002010), including
TGTTGATACTGTAGTTACTTACCATCCACCACCATACAAGCGTATTATCGGTGAAGATGAGATCGAAACCTATATTCCTGAACAAATAACCGAGCGTTTTATTGATTCGTCTATTAATGTAATTTCAATACATACGGCACAAGATGTTTGCAAAGAAGGCAATGCAGAAACATTAGTTGAATTGTTTAATATGTCTGATGTATCCATATTTGCAAACTCAGTAGACAATTTTGGAGCTGGACGCAAGGGTACCATTAAAAAATTATCTCCATTTGATTTCAAAAAATATGTCGAAAATAAACTTAATACAAAAATTATCCGAACTAACGAATATTTTGATGATATTAAAGAAATTCAAAAAATTGCTTTACTACCTGGATCTGGTACTCAGTTTATTGATGAAATAATTGATTCAGTCGATGTATTTATTACTGGAGATATATCACATAGATATTTATTAAAAGCTGATGAGGCAAGATTAGGACTTATACAGGTTGGCCATATATCTACTGAAATTCCAGGTATGAAAAAATTTGTCAAAAAATTAGAAAAAGAATTAGATTTGAAATTAAATTACATTTACAGAAAATATTATGAATGAGCCTTTTTTATTAAGTAACTTAGTTGAACTGCAAGATTTAGATAATAAAATTTATAAACTTATTGATTCTAAAAGTAATAGTGAAAATGTACTAAATCTAAAAACACTGGAGTTAGAATATAAAAATTTATCGGAAAAAATTAATGAAGATAAAAACGAATTAAGCGAATTTTTCACAATCAAAGAAGATAACGAAAAAAAGGTCACATCTTTAGAACTTCAAATAAATGATATCCAGGAAAAATTATCAGGAACATCTTTAGATCCTAGTGAAACATTAAATTATTCAAATCAAAAAGAGTCACTAAAAATACAAGTTGATAAATTAAAATTACAAGTGCAAGATTTAAAAGAAAAAAATTCAGATCAATTACAGATTATGAATGATCATGAAAATTCTTTGGAAGATATTAAAAATCAATTAATTAATTTATCAAAAATTGTTAAAGATGAATGGGATAAAATTGATAGTCAAATACCAGATCTGGAAAAAGAAAAACTTGAATTTATCTCAACTTTTCCTGATGAACTAAAAGTTCTCTATGATAATTTAAAAAAAAGAGGTCTAGAAGTTGTAGCGGCATATCGTAATGAAAACCAATGTGGTTGTTGTGGGGTAGAGTTAACATCTGCTGAAATTGAACAAATTTTAGAATCAAAGTTTCAACAATGTAGTTATTGTGACGGTGTAGTTATATGAAATATAAAGTATTTTGTGATGGAGCATCTCGTTCTAATCCTGGTGAGGCTGCAATTGGTGTAAGTATAGAATCTGAGGAAAGAGAAATTTTTACAATATCAAAAGCTATTGGAGTTGCAAGTAACAATGAGGCAGAATATTTAGCATTAGAAAGTGCACTTGATTATTGTGTAAAAAATAATTATTTGAATCTTGAAGTATTTCTAGATTCCAAACTAGTTGTGGAGCAAGTAAATGGAAACTATAAAGTAAAATCTAATAATTTAAAGCCCTTAAGAGATAAAATTTTAGAGCATATTGAAAAGCTTGAATTTATAAGTATTAATCACGTATACCGAGAAAATAATAAACGTGCAGACGAATTAGCTAACTTAGCTTTGGATTCTTAGTATGTTATTTTGGCATGTTGGATTCTCAATATTTATTTTTAGATATGTTTACAAAGATTATGGTGCTGATCTAAGATATTTAGTCGGAGGAGCACTATTTCCAGATTTTGTTGATTTTTTATTTAACTTTGTTGGTTTAAAGATTGCTTTTAATCAACCTGGTCACACATTGATATTCAGTATCACGATACTGGTTATTACAATGATATTAACCCGAAGAAAGACCGCTTTTAGAAATAACTTTTTACTAATTTCAATAGGTATTTTTCTTCATCAGTTTTTAGATTTTATGTGGTTGAATCAGCATATTTTATTTTTTCCACTTCCTTTTGAATCAGTTGAAACAACTTCTAGGGGCTTTCTAATTTTATTACTTCAGGAAGTTGCAGGCTTTTCATATTTATATTCAAAAATTAATACAGTTGAAAAAGCAGATATTTTTTTTAGGGAGGGTTTAATTTAATCTTTTTTTAAATAAAGATTTAAACTCACTAACAAAAGAAATATTGCAAAGATAGTATTTAAAATATCTTGGCTGAGTAAAAAAGCAGTATTTGCCCCTATAATCGATCCAATAATTCCAAAAATACCAATATATGTCCCTTGTTTGATTAATTCAGGACTACCTCTAAGTTTTGTTACGGCGGCTGTCATAGCTGTAGGAATAGTAGCAACAAGTGAAAATCCTTGTGCAACTATATTCTCAAGTCCACCAAAAATAATTAATAAAGGTATCCTTACAATACCTCCACCTATACCTAATAATCCCGACAAGATTCCAGTTACTAAACCAATAAAAATATAAAATATTGGATTCTCATTAAAAGCTGATTGAAAACTTGTGTTCAAAAACATTCGAATTGCAACAATTATTAGTAATATGGAAAATATTCTTTCAAGAGATTTTGTTTGAATTTTAGCTGTTATCTTGCTTCCAACATATCCACCAATAATTCCACCAACTACCAAATAAAAAATATTAAAAGTTAAAGAAATTCCATTAAGAATATATGTAAAACCACTTGCAGACGCAACAAAAATAATAGCCATAGATGAAATTCCAGTATTAATTTTAAAATTTTTGTTTGTCATATAAGTTAAGAGAGGAACGAATATAACCCCACCACCAACGCCTAACAAACCTGAGAGCAAGCCACCAACTAATCCAATAAAAAATAATTTATACAAATTTTATTTCTTTAACTTAGGTAAAAGTTCTTTACCTAGGAGCTCAATAGTTCCTTCTTGATCAATTGATGATATTTGAATCGTCACAATTTCTGATTCAAAATCATCTACAAGCGGTTTGTAAATATCTAAAAGCTCATCAACTGTTCCTGCTCTAGAGAATTTTGACATTAGTTCTTCACGCTCTAATGAATCTGCTGTTTGTCTTAAAACCATTGGATCTAATTCTTGTAATCTATTTGGTGCTCTAAGACCTCTCCAGGACTTTAGTGACTCCCAAGCATCTTCATCGTTATCTGCAAACATTGTCCACCTATAAGTATGAACTCTTAATTTTGATTTTCCAAGTTCTTCTGATTTTTGCACTGAGGGATTGATTACTTTTTCATATGCTTCATCAGGATTCTTTACACTTATCATGAGTCCATCTGCATACTCTGCAGCTAACATAGATGATTTAGGTCCTCCAGCCGCCAACCAGATAGGCACTTCTTTAAGAGGAGGGGAGTACAATTTTGCAGAATTAGTTGTATAATATTCTCCTTCAAATGTTAATTTTTCTCCTGAAAGTAGTCTTTTTATAATTGTTAGAGCTTCTTTCATTCGATTAGCTCTTTCATCATACTTTGGAAAATTGTAACCTAGTGGTCCTTCATTAATATTTTCACCAGTACCAACTCCAAGGTGAAAAGTAGAATTTGTTAATCTATCGACTGTCGCTGATGCCTGTGCAATTACACCAGGGTGAATTCTCCACAAAGGAGTTGTAACACCTGTTCCTAAATCCATATTGTTGAGATCTTTTGCAAGCGCTCCAAGTGTTGTCCAAGTAAAATTTGAGGCAGAATAATCATCCACCCAAGGATGAAAATGCTCTGAGATTGTTACCATATCAAATCCCGCTTTTTTAGCTAGTTGAGCATGCTTTAATAGAGTTTCAGGTTGCCATTGTTCAGACCCAAGAAAATAAGAAAATTTAGTCATCTTTGTAGATTAATAACATTGAATTTTTAGGTGGGTGCCTCAATAAAGAGGCACCCATGTTTTAGTAAGGCTGTAAGCCGGATTCTGTTTACACATTGTGTAAGATAATCATCCATCTTGCATATTTGTTACCAAATATATCTAGCTACCTACCCACAATTTTTTGCCGAGCAAGCTAATTGCTTTTTGGTATTGCTCCGAGAGGGGTTTACAAGCTAATTTAATCTCTTAAATTACTGGTAGTCTCTTACACTACCTTTTCACCCTTACCTACATATGTAGGCGGTTTGTTTTCTGTTGCACTTTCCGTCAATTTCTTGCCTGGGAGTTACCCAGCTCTCTGCTCTTTGGAGTCCGGACTTTCCTCGATTAATCGCGATTATCCACCTCACATTTTAAGAATAGTATCAATTGTTTTTCTTATGGATAATTATTTATAATTTCCTCAATATTTGAGAGGTTTAAAGGCCCAATAAATTTTTGTACAATTTCACCATCAACAATAATATGTGTTTCTGGCACTCCAAAAACGCCCGAATCAATTGCCAGTTTACTTTTATCATCGATTGCATAAATTATTTTTCCGTAACCATAATTATTTAAGAATTCAATAGCATTTTCGTCATTGTCTTGAAAACTTACCATTATGACTTTATTCTCTAATTTTTGTGTTTCCGCTAGAGTAATTAGAAGTTCGTGTTCTTCAATACATTCTAAACACCAGGATGCCCAGTAGTTAATAACTAGAAATTCTGGACTGAGTTGAAGATCGATTCCATCAGCTAGTGAATTAAGATCTAAATTAAATATTTGTATGTTTTCTTGAGATTCTTCTTGAATATTAGAGCAAAAGGAAAAGCAGAGTAAAAAAACTAAAGTTATTTTAATTCTCATAATTTTCAAGTATTTCATTTATAAAGTCTCTATCTTCCTTGTTTAATTTATTTGATTGGATAACTGAATTCAATATTTCAAGACCTTCATTTTTGGTTTCAGGATTTTGGATATAAATAATTCCTAAATAAGATCTAGCCACAAGAGAATCGCTATTTATTCTCAACGATTCATTTATATACGTTGTAGCAACTTCAACATTATTTGATTCAAAAACCATCCAACCTATTTGTGCCAACGCAAAACTTTTAAGTTCATTCTCCGCACTATTTTCTGCAATATACATAAAGTGGGGAAGTGCTTCAGAATAATTGACCTCATCGAAGTACCTGTTTGCTAGAGCCATTCTCATTGGATGAATGTCTGGATTTTGTTCTATGACAGCTTCCATTTCTTCATTTGTTACATTTGCCAAATTAGTATTAAATTCATCATTAAATTCTGAATTTTCTTGAAGATTAATAAACAATACACCCATAAATACCAATAATGAAAATAAGGATATTAACCATTTATTCATTTCTTACCTTCCTATAAAAAAGATATCCAAAAACAAAAGAAAATATTATAGGAAGAATTATCAATAGTAAATTTGTATCTTGAGGATTTGTATTTATTCTTTCACCAAATCTTGCTGTCCAATAATCCATTATTTGTTCATCACTTAACCCATTATCAATCTGTTCTTTCAAAACTGATCTCATATCATCAGCATATTCAGATGGTGAATCATACAAAGTCTCTCCCTGACAAACCGGGCATAGTAAACTTTTACTTAATTTTTCATATCTCGAATCTTTATCTTCATAAACAATAATTGGTAAAATTAGCAAAATTAGAAATAAAAAAAGTGTCAGATACTTTTTCATTTTTTGACCCTTGTAAGAAATGATGCTGAACTTGTCGCTAATCCAAGCCAAAGAATAAAGATTCCATAATTTTCTCTAAATATTAATTTAAATTTATCATCGTCTATGACTTTGATCGTTATGTATGTATCACTTTCAATACTTCTAAAAACAGCAGGTGAACTAATTGCTTGTTGAGAAGAATTTTTAAAAATATTCAATGATGCATTCTTTTCTTTATTATCAAATTCTATTGGAAGATTTATTACATTTTTTTCTTGTTTAATTTCCTCATATGGACTTAAAATTGTAAAGTTTTTGTCTCCAAAATTTACTGTATCGCCTGCTGAGATGATTAATTCATTTGAAAAACTTTGTGTAACATTGAGAATTAGTCCAATCGTAAAAATCCCAATACCTAAATGTGAAACCTGTCCTGTCCAATATGTCCCTTGCAACTTTGTTCTTTTTAGTCTTGTAATTATATTTTTTAATATTATTACGCTTAATAAAACTGATCCAAATATTGCGAATACAAATTTGTAAGATGCTTTAAAATACACTGTAGAAATTATGGATATCACTAGCGTTATATTTATTTCATTTTGATTTTGAATAATCCATTTTTTAAGATTTAAATTTACTTTTGTCACTTTTGTTGAAAAGGCCATTAGATATACAAGAATTAATAGCAATGGACCTACCAGTATGTCATAAAAAGATCTGCCCATTGTAAGTTGTCTTTCAAAAAATGATTCATAAAAAATAGGGTATACGGTTCCAATTAAAACAATTAAGGCAGAAGCAGATAAAATAATATTATTTGCTACAAAAAATCCTGATCTTCCAAATAAGTTTTTAACTTTTTTTGAACTTTTAAAATATTCAACATTATTTATTCCAATGAAAATAAATAAAGAGGTAAATGCTAACAATCCAATTAATAAGTATGTTCCAATATTTCCATTTGAAAAAGCATGAACAGAAATTAAAACCCCAGATCTTGTTATAAATGTTCCAAAAATTACAGACAGGAACATCAAGCATGCAAGTACATAATTCCAATTAATTAATGTACGTTCTTTGATCTGAGTTTTAGAGGAATGAAGAAAAGCAGTTGCCAGTAACCAGGGAATAAATGAGACATTTTCAACTGGATCCCAAGCCCAATATCCTCCCCATCCAAGAACCTCATAGGACCAAGCTGCACCGAGTGATATACCAGCTGTTAAAAATACCCATGGAAAATATGTTGCCTTTTCAGCAATTTTTATCCAATTTTCATCTTTATATTTATTAAAAAGTTCACTAGTTGCCACAACAAAAGGAAGAACCAAACCAACATAACCAAGATATAGAACAGGTGGATGGATTGCCATTAAAGGGTGATTTTGTAGAAGTGGGTTTGGGCCTCTTCCAGCATCAGATATAACTAAATCTTGAAAAGGTAATAATGTAAAATCTTGACAACCAAGCGATGCGAGTTGAATACAACCTGCAAATGGAGAAGAACTAAAAATCGTAAATCCGTTAAAGAATAAAATTATAAATGCAAAAATTTTTATGTCATAGAGTTCTGTTGTAGCTCGATAATATTTCACATATAAATAAAAATAGATACTTAATACAAAATTCCATAAAAGAATAGAACCATCTAATGAACCCCAGAGAGAAGCAAATTTGTACAGAGGAGGTGTTGATGTTGCTGAATGATTCGCAATGTAATAAATAGAGAAATCATCTAAAAAAAGTCCAATTTCCAGTAGACAGAATAATAAAAAATGTATGTATAGATTTACACGAACAAGTGTTTGAAATAAATTTTTCTTTTTTGAAAAAATTAGCGTTGCTAAATTTACAAAGCCAATCCAACTCAAAACAATACCAATAGATGATATCATTTTTTGTAATTTTCTACATCATATACTTCTCCATCGTCGGAGACATATTGATTATCATGTTTCACCAACATATCATCAGAGTAAAAGATACCATTTTCAAAATAGCCATCCAATATCACACCCATGTCATCTTGAAATAACTCCGGTATAAACCCGTCGAAGATTATTGTCATTATTACATTCCCGTCAGTGATTAAAAATTCTGTAACTCCTAGTTCTCCTTTTTTGACAGAATCACTCACAACAAAGCCACCTAGTTTTATCCTTTCATCTGACGTTTTAGAAAAGTAATCGGCTTCTGTTGTGGTGTAATAATAAATTGTATTAGTTGACGCAATTCTGATACTTGCAAAAACAATTATTACAATCCCTAAAAGGATAAGAACTATATTTTTTTTCACTTATTATTTAAATTTTAGCCCTTGATTTAGGATTTAGATAATCATCCCATATTTGATCAGCCGTAATTCTAAATTTTTTTGCAAGAAATACATGCACCAATGTTACTAATACAACACTTACTAAAAGTGTTGTGAGTATATCAGGTGACATCGGAGCATCACCACTAGAAACAGTTTCTTGACTCAATATTGAGGCTTGTTGATGAACTGAGCGCCACCAAATAACGCTAAAATGTAAAATAGGTATTTGAATTACACCAAAAATACCAATAAATGATGAGTTTCGAGCTGTTTTACCTAAATCATCCGTAAACCTTCTAGAAGCTAAATAACCAAGATAAACAAGCAATAAAATAGCTGTAAGATTTAATCTTGCATCTCCCCAAACCCACCATGTTCCCCATGTAAATTTACCCCAAACTGAGCCTGCTACAAGTGTGGAAGCAGTAAATATAACTCCAGATTTTGCATTGGCTTCAGCTCTAGAATCGTATTTTGGATTTTTTTTAATAACATAAAGTAATGAATAAATAAAAGTAAGTGTGTAAGCAAGATATGCTATCCATACTGTAGGAACATGAACGTAAAGGAGTTTGGACGATGGTCCTTGAACTATATCATAAGGCCCAAAGGCGCTTACTAATACCCAAACTAAAAGTGGTCCGTAAAGCATCATTTTATTTATCCCTTTCTAAATAGTAATTCGTAATTGCATAAATAAAAATAGTTATTCCTAAATACATCAATAAGTAAATATTAGCTATTTCTTGCCCTATCCCTAGCCATAGAGGACCAATAAAAAAGGAAAGAGCAAGATATATTGGGACAATCAAAATAAATTGAACGAATCTATTATTAAAGCTTGTAAATATTTGAAAAATTATGTTGATCATCGATGCATTCAATGCAAAAAATATAATGGATAAAATAAAGTAAAATATTGAAACATTAACACTTGAATTTGTAAAGGCTGAAAACAAGATATTTAGGATAAAAATTTGTGGAAGAAATATAAGAAACTCTGCAAGAGATTTACTATTAAAAAATTCTATTCTTAAATAATTTCCAAAATTTAATTCTTTAATTAAATTTTCAAGAATAATCGGTTTTCTTATTGCAAAAAGAGTTGCAAAAATTATAAGAAATAATAAGTGTGAGATAATAAACAAATCTCCATCAACTGCAAATCTATTTTCAATAAGTATTGGAAATACAATTATAAGAACTGACATTGTTGGCGTAATTAAAAAAAGTGATGAACTATTTTTAAGTTCTATTAATATTTCTTTTTTTAAAATATCTTTATTAATATTCATCTAAGTTAATTACCTCATAATTAAAATCATCAATATCTACATATTCTTGAGATGATAAAATATTACAGTTTTGATTAATTGATCTGTACCTAATTAATTCTTCAAATAACTTTACTCCCTCATAATCAAGAAAATTAAGTGGTTCGTCAATACAAAAAACTATTGGATTTTTGATTTCAATTATTGAAAGTTCAGCTCTTCTAATCATTCCATTTGAAAAATTTTTTATTTTCTCATTTAAATAATTTGACGGTAAATATTTTTGTAAAACTTTGACTTTATTTTCTTCTGTTAAATCAGAATTTGTTGAAAAGTAGTTAATGTTTTCTAATAGCGTGAGGTCACTTAATAAAGTTTTAGTTGAAGAGATTTGATTTATTAATACATCTTTTCGTGTTACTTTTGAATTAAAATCGGTTCCATCAAAATTAAAAGATATATAGTTCAATAATGTTGATTTTCCTGCACCATTCTTTCCAACGATCTGATAGTTTTGGTCATGTTTTAATTCAAATTTCAAATCCTTTAGGACAATTTGATTGGAATATCCCAAACTTAAATTACTTGCTTTAAAAAATGTTTTTGACACTAGCTTATTCTATTGACGATAGTTTTTTATAAATTTCATATGTAGTCATTACATCATCTTTTGCAGAATGTGTTGGTAAAGATACTTTAAAATATTTTGCAATTGTTAGTAACTTATGATTTTTAATTATTTTTCCTAATTTTTTTCTACTTAGGTTAACAGTGTCAATTGTTTTATTTTTAAGAGGTTCATGCAAATAATGATTTAAAAATTTCAAATCAAAATGATTTATATTGTGCCCAACTAATATTGAATTTTCTACAAAGCTTGTAATTTTTTGACTCATATCTGAAAAGATAGGTGCATTTTTGACCTTTTCATCAGTTATGCCATGTATATGTGAATTTTCAATTTTGTTGTTTGGTTTAAATAAACTATAAAATTCGTCAATTATTTGATAATCTTTTACTTTTAAAATATAAATTTCTAATATTTCCGAATTGTTAGGTTCGAACCCAGTTGTTTCAATATCCAAAATACATAATGTATCATTCATAATTTTTATATATTTCCCACATAGCTATTGCAGCTGCGCTTGAGGCATTCAATGAATCAACATGTGCTTCTGAATCTATTTTTAAAATTTCATTTGAATTTTTTTTCCATATTTCAGAAATACCATATTGTTCTGATCCAATCACAAGTGCATAATTTTTATTTGGTTTAAAAGAATTAATACTTTTATTTGAAAATGGATCTAATGAAATAATCTGGTAATTTAAATTTTTTAGAAAAGAAATAATCTTTTTTGATTTTTCTGAATATATATTTATATTAAAAATATGTCCGATTGACGATCTAATAACATTGGGATTGTAAATATCTGTTACGCTATCGGAAGCGATTATATTTTTAATATTGAAAGATCTAGCCGTTCGAATCATTGTTCCAAGGTTCCCAGGTTTCTCAATTTTATCAGCGATAAATATTGGACCAGATAGGGGATTATCTATTAAGCTCAAGTCTTTAGTTTTAAATAGTGAAATAATTCCATCTGACTTATCACGATACGATAATGCAGCAAAAACTTTTTTAGATAATTTAACTATTCGAATGTTTTTATTTTTAAATTTATCAACTAGTTCAAAATTATTTTCACCCATAAAGAGATCGTCACAAATATAAAGTGTATCGATTGCATAGTTTGATTTAATTAATTGTATATTTTCTCTATATCCTTCAGCCAATGACTTCTCTTCTTTTTTTCTTATTTTATTTTTTCTTAAAGAAAGCAAAAACTTAAGCTCTGGATTTGCAAGAGAGGATATATCTTTACTTTTCATAAATTTCTTCATGTATAAGTTTTTTTTGACTAGTTTTTTGTTTATTGTTTCGATTCGTAGTGTCCTCAACCCCAGCAGTCACAAATCCTAATATCTCAATATTTTCTGGAATTTTGAGTAAAGATTTAATTTCACTTATAGCCATATTGTGTGAGCCAAGAAAGCCGCTTTTTAGACCAGTTTCATCAATTAATAACATACAATTCATCATTGCTGCACCTGCATCCACATACCAATAGGGAACACTCCAACTAGTTGAATTTGTTTCATTTTGTTTATCCATTTTTTCGTATCTTTCATGATATGCTTCTTGATTTATCAATATCAAAAAAATTGCTTTGGAGTTTGAAATCCATTTACCAAATCCTTTTTTTAAATAACTTTCTTCATTTGCAAAATATGCCAATTTATTAATATTAGTTTTACTTGTAATAGAAATTATTTCTATACCCCTAGAAAATCCTGCCGTAGGTATTTTTATTGTTAATTTTGGAATTTCTTTAAGAGCAGGAAATGTTTTATCAGACTCAACGTAATTCCTTACAACTTTTCGGTTCAATATTAGATTTTGAAGATAAGTTTTTTCACTTTCCATTAGTTAAGGCAAGATCTTTAACCATATCACCAACTTCGGATGTGCTCATACCCATTTTTCCGGCAGAGAGGGAATCAAGTTTTTGTGCAGTTTTAATAATTGCATTTTCTAATTCTTTAGCGTACTCTTCCTCACCAAGGTTATTTAGCATCATTGATGCTGCAGCAATACATGCCAGTGGGTTAATAACATTTTTACCAGTATATTTAGGAGCAGATCCTCCAATAGGTTCAAACATCGATACACCATTAGGATTTATATTTCCTCCAGCAGCAATCCCCATTCCACCTTGAATCATTGCACCAAGGTCGGTAATGATATCTCCAAACATGTTATCAGTGACGATAACATCAAACCATTCAGGATTTTTAACCATCCACATACAAACTGCATCAACATGTCCATAATCCGTTTCTATATCGGGATATTTTTCTGCAACTTCATAAAATACTCTTTCCCATAAGTCGTGCGCATATGTAAGGACATTTGTTTTAGCACACAGTGTTATTTTTTTTCTATTACTTTTACTTGTAAACTCAAATGCATACTCAATGCATCGTTGAATAGCACTTCTAGTATTTATTGATTCTTGGGTAGCAACTTCTTTTTCTGTTCCATAATGAATAAAACCTCCAGCTCCAGCATAAAGACCTTCTGTATTCTCTCTAACTACAACAAAATTTATATCTTCGGGTGTCTTGTTAGCTAACGGGGTTTCAACACCAGGGTATAAGACAACGGGTCTGAGGTTTATGTATTGATCAAATTCTTTTCTTAATTTTAAAAGAATTCCTTGTTCTAGAATTCCAGGTTTTACATCCGGATGACCTATTGCACCAAGTAAGATTGCGTCACTCTCACCAAGTTCATTAAGATCAGATTTAGTAACCAGGTCACCAGTTTTTAAAAATCTATCTCCACCAAGATCATTTTCGACAAAATTAAAATCAACATCAAATTTTGACTTTGTGTGATCTAAGATTTTTATTGTCTCTTTAACAACTTCTGGACCTGTGCCATCTCCACCGATAATTGATATTTTATATTTTTTCATATTATTTATTTAATGCATTCAAAAATGACTCAACCGATCCTTGAACAACATCAGTTGACACTGACCTTCCTTGTTTCAGATTGTGACCATCATTAATGATAGTTACAATTTCCGCAGTAGCATCTGCTCCTTTAGTAATACTCTCTACTCTGTAGTCAATCAAAACTGCTTCAGATTTTAAAATTTCTTTTACAGCTTTAAATGCAGCGTGAATCATACCATCGCCCTCGGCTTCTTGTGTTTTGTTTTCACCATTTACACTTAGCGTTATTTTTGCTGAAGCAAATTGATCTTTACTGTTAACAGCTACAGATACCAACTTAACGGGTGCTTCATTAATTTCTACTTGGCCAATAATTGCTCTGAGCTCATTTTCCACAATCTCGCCTTTTCTATCGGCTAATTTTTTAAACTTATCAAAACTTAAATTAAATGTCTCCTCATCTAAATCAATATTTAATTTTTTTAACGCATCTTTAAAGCCAGCTCGTCCTGAATGCTTTCCAAGAACAATTTTTGATTCTTGTCCAACTGAGTCTGGAGTCATTATTTCATAAGTCATAGTATTTCTTAAATATCCATGTTGATGTATTCCTGATTCGTGACTAAAGGCATTTCTTCCAACAACCGCTTTATTATATTGAACAGGATATCCTGTTAGCTTTGAGACGAGTCTTGATGTTTCTGAGATTTCTGTAGTTTCAGCATTGATATTAACTCCGTACTGGTCTTGTCTTGTCTTTACAGCCATAATAATTTCTTCAGTTGATGTATTTCCTGCTCTTTCTCCTATTCCATTAATTGCACCTTCAATTTGTCTTGCACCTGCGTTTATTGCAGTTAAAGAATTTGCTACTGCCAATCCAAGATCGTTATGGCAATGGGTTGAAATAATAACATCTTCGTTTTTTCCTCTTACATCATTAAATACTTTTGTTAAGAGCTCCAAGTAGTCATTCGGTGTTGCATACCCAACGGTGTCTGGAACGTTGATAGTAGTAGCCCCTTCTTCAACAGCAACCTTAAGAATTTCTATAAGAAAATCATGATCTGTTCTAGTTGCATCTTGAGCGGAAAACTCAACATCATCACACAACTTTTTTGCGAATTTTACAGATTCTTTTGCATCTTTAAGGACCTCTTCTTTTGTCTTTCTGAGCATGTGTTCCATGTGAATATCTGAAGTAGAGGTGAAAACATGTATCCTTGATTCCTTTGCAACTTTAATCGCTTCGTGGGCTTGCTCTATATCTTCTTGAACACATCTTGCTAAAGAGGCGATTTTTGAATTTTTGATATTTTGTGCAATTAGATTGACACCATCCCAATCACCAGGGGATGAGGCTGCAAATCCAGCTTCTATTACATC
>CEUK01064183.1_pt1 | contig 14103 bp, 6 predicted proteins | sample 356451 | NCBI WGS metagenome assembly CEUK01 (sample SAMEA2622843, study PRJEB7988) | marine metagenome | isolation source: saline water (ENVO:00002010), including
ATCGGCGGTCCCGGCGCCTCGATGGGGATCGGGGATGGGGATCGGATCCGTGTCCGGGGGTGGATTCGCACCCGGCGCGATTCCAAGGCGGGCCTGTCGTTCCTGCAGGTGCACGATGGCTCCTGCTTCGACCCGGTGCAGGTCGTGGCCCAGTCCACGCTGCCGAACTACGCCGAGGAGATCCAGCGGCTCACCACCGGCTGCTCGGTCGACATCGTCGGCACCGTGGCCCAGTCGCAGGGGAAGGGGCAGTCGCTGGAGATCCAGGCCGAAACCGTCGAGGTCGTCGGTTGGGTGGACGATCCCGAGACCTATCCGGTTCCCGCCAAACGTCACACGTTCGAATACCTGCGCGACGTGGCGCACCTGCGGCCACGCACCAACACCTTCAGCGCGGTCGCCCGGGTACGGCACTGTCTGTCCCAGGCGATCCACCGCTGGTTCCATGATCAGGGTTTCTTCTGGGTCCATACACCGATCATCACCGGCAGCGATTGCGAAGGGGCGGGGGAGATGTTCCGCGTCTCAACGCTCGACCTGGCCAATGTCCCCCGTACGGAGGACGGTTCGGTGGACTTCGGCCGGGACTTCTTCGGCAAGGAGACGAACCTCACCGTCTCCGGCCAGTTGAACGTCGAGTCCTACTGTCTGGCGCTGTCGAAGGTCTACACCTTCGGTCCGACCTTCCGTGCGGAGAACTCCAACACGTCCCGGCACCTGGCCGAGTTCTGGATGATCGAGCCGGAGATCGCCTTTGCGGATCTGGCGGACAATGCGGATCTGGCCGAGTCGTTCCTCAAGGGGATCTTCGAGACCCTGCTCTCGGAGCGTCCCGACGACATGGGGTTCTTCCGCGATCGCATCGACAAGGGATGCATCGAGCGGCTGGAGCAGTTCATCAGTGCCAGCTTCGAACGCATGGAATACACCGATGCGATCGCCGCGCTGGAAAGGGCCGTGGCGGGGGGGCACAAGTTCGAGTATCCGGTCTCGTGGGGCATCGACCTCCAGTCCGAGCACGAGCGGTGGCTGACCGAGGAGCATGTGGGGCGTCCCATCGTGGTCATGAACTATCCCAAGGACATCAAGGCCTTCTACATGCGGCTGAACGACGACGAGCGGACGGTCGCCGCCATGGATGTGCTGGCCCCGGGCATCGGTGAGATCATCGGAGGAGCCCAGCGTGAGGACCGCCTGGATGTCCTGGACCGCCGGATCGGTGAAATGGGGCTCGAGGCCGAGGATTACTGGTGGTACCGGGATCTCCGCCGGTACGGCACCGTGCCGCACGCGGGCTTCGGGCTCGGTTTTGAGCGGACCATGGCCTACGCCACCGGCATGGCCAATGTGCGGGATCTGATCCCGTTCCCCCGCACTCCCAATACCGCCACTTTCTGATCGAACGGGGGAAGGTCGCAGCCCCCTGTCACAGGCGTATTTAGGGCCGTTTATCAGACGCTTTCCAAGGTTTCGATCACCTTCAACGGACTCAGATCCGACCTCGGGTAAATTCGTGATGTAGACTCAAAATGGGCTTTTTAGCCCCATCAGCGGTATCGGTATACCCATTTCACGGGGGTGGCCTCCTGATGTTCAGGTGTGGGCCACGAAGAAGAGTGATCACGTCTCTCCGTCACATCTGGTCCCTGATCATCGCAGCCCTGCTCGCCGGCTCCGCCGGGGGTGCGCCATCACCGGACCGCAGCGACGCCGAGACGGAATCAGCGGGCAAGATCCTCCGGTTGGGAGGGGTCACCTTCGATCCGCTGCACGCCGGTCCGGTCTTCCCCGCGCGGCTGGCCAAGGCGTCGGACTCCAAGTCCGATCTGCGTCTGGTCCAGTTCCGCGATCCGGTTCGCGATGTGGATCGCGTCCAGCTGCGGGAGCGCGGCATCGAACTGGTTCAGTACATCCATCCCGACACGTACATCACCTGGGCGGATCCGGAACAGATGCGGTCCGTGCAGCGGCTGCCCGCCGTCCGGTGGAGCGGAGATTTCGCCCCTGCGTGCCGACTGCTGCCCCACCTGCGCGGGCGCGGTGAGTCCGAACTCGAAGTCCGCATCATGATCTACCGCGGTGCGGATGTCGGTGGTGTGGTGCGCGCCCTGCACGATCTGGAAATCGGCACCGTGAAGCGGCGCCGCATGGATGCGAAATTCGAAGTGCTCGGCTGCTCCGTCCGCGGAAGCGTGCTCGAGCAGGTCGCCACGATTCCGGGCGTCTACAGCGTGCAGCCCGTGGCCCGGGACGGCGGCAACCGGGGCGAACTCGCCAATCAGTTGAACACCGGTCTGTACGAGAACAGCAATCTCGTGCCGGGATACTACGAGTGGCTGACCTCCGTGGGCTTCACCGGCACGGGGGTCACGCTGGCCTGCGTCGACACCGGGGTGTCCGAGCAGGCACCCGATCTGGTCAGCCGAATCACGGACTGCGTCGGGGAAAGCTGCGGCGACTCCACCACCCAGTCCAGTCACGGCACACTGAGCGCCGGAGCCATGGTGGGTGATGCCGCGAGCGGCATCGTTGATCCGTGGGAGTTCCTGGCCGGCCAGGGTACGGCGCCCCGGGCCCGCATGCTCGAACAGCTGTACGACCCCATCTTCACCGAGCCCGACGGGATGCTTCGCCTGATGCGGGATTCCCGCAGCAACGGTGCCAGCGCCTCCAACAACAGCTGGGGACCGTCCCCGACCCCGTTGGGATACGACATCGATACACGTCTGGTGGATGTCGGAGTCCGTGACGCGTTGGCCGATGAGGACGGCAATCAGGGGCTCACCTACGTGCTGTCGATCATGAACGGCAACGGTGGCACGTCGTCGCAGGGGACCCCCGACGAGGCGATGAACGTCATCCGGGTGGGCGCGACCAGACTTCGATCGAATGGAGGCACGCTCCAGAACCACGTCGAGGATCTCGCGGCGGTCTCGGCCCACGGCCCGTGCCTCGACGGCCGGATGCTGCCGGACCTCGTGGCGCCGGGATGCTACGTCCTCTCGATCTTCGACGAGTTCAACTGGGCCTATTCATGCGGCACCAGTCTGGCCAGTCCCCAGGTCACCGGCGCGGCGGGACTCTTCTGCGAGTACTACCGGAATCGGATCGGGCTCGGTCGTGATCCCTCCCCGGCCATGACCAAGGCCGCCATCCTCATCGCGGCCCGCTCTCTCGAGGGTGGTGAGGACGCCGACGGTGCACCGATGGGACATCCGCCCGATTCGAGACAGGGTTGGGGACGTCTGGCAATCGATCCGCTGATCAATCCCGATGCCGAAGGCATCCGCTACTACGACCAGGCCACCGTCTTCGGTGAAAGCGGCGAGGAATGGTCGCTGCAGATCGAGCCGCAGGATCCCACCCAGCCGATCCGGGTCATGCTGGTCTGGACCACGGCAGCGGGGCACGGCCTCGGTGGATCCACTCCCGCCTGGACGAACGATCTCGATCTCGTGGTGGAGGCCGGCGGCGGGACCTACGTGGGGAACGACATCGATCCGTCCACGGGATGGTCCCGCACCGGAGGGACGGCCGACTACATGAACAACACCGAGGCGGTGCTGCTTGGGCCCGTGGCACCGTCGACCGCGACGATCCGTGTCGTGGCGTCCGACATCAACTCCGACGGCGTGCCCGGTTTCGGGGATGCGTCCGATCAGGACTTCGCCCTGGTCTGCATGAACTGCAAGGCGGATTCATTCAGTCTGACCCTCGATCCGCCGGCCATCGAGGTCTGCGCTCCTGGAACCGTGGAATACACGGTGGAGGTCCTGTCCGCTTCCGGTGCCACGGATGCCGTCGCTCTGAGTGCATTGGGGCCGCTGGGCGTCTCCTTGTCGCTCCAGAACGAAGTCGTCACGCCGCCCGAGAAGACCACATTGTCCGTGACCGTCCCCATCGGCATGAGCGGGACGAAGGAGTTCAGCGTGATCGGGACCTCGGCCGGAGAGCAGGTCGAAGTCGTCGGGCAGTTGGTGGTGGTCTCTCCGTTCTCGACCGTGCCGGATCTGCTGGAGCCCTCCGATGGTGCCTCCGGCCTGCCGACGATTCCAACCCTGTCCTGGTCCATGGACGGTGCGTCCAGCTTCGACGTCGAACTGGCGTCGGACGCCCTCTTCGGCGATGTGCTGTTCAGTGCCACCACCTCCGAGCAGAGCATCACGGTCGACGCGGGACTCTCCTACGGTGAGACCTACCACTGGCGGGTCCGCCCCTCGAGTTCCTGCGGGAACGGCAGCTGGTCCTGGACCTCGAGCTTCACGACGTCCGAGGGGATCTCCGTGCTCCTGGTCGACGACGACGACAACGTCCCCGACGTGCGCTCGTACTACACGGAGGCCATGTCATCGCTCGGGCTGCAGTACGAGGTCTGGGACACCGCCAACACCGACGAGGAACCCGGAATCGAGACGCTGCGCAACTACGATCTCGTCGTATGGTTCACCGGCGCCGAATGGGGCGGCTTCGCCGGTCCGGGAGCCGACTCGGAGATCGCTCTGGAGCAGTGGCTGCTCGAAGGCGGGGTGCTCTGGCTCAGCAGTCAGGACTACCTCTACGACCGTGGCCTGAATGCGTTCGGAAGTACGTATCTGGGTGTATCCGCCTACGACAGCGATGTCGGCCAGAACGTGGTGACCGGTGCCGGTTCGGTCTTCGGCGGCTACGGAACGATGACCCTGACCTGCCCGTTCAACAACTACACCGATTCCATCGAAGTCACACCGGACGCCGAGCTCGCCTTCGTAGGTGATCTGGGCGGGGCCGGAGCCACGGTGGTGGGGGACGGCTGGCGCACTGTCTTCTGGGCGTTCCCCCTGGAGGCCGTGCTGGACGTCGATGTCCGCAGGAGTCTGATGCTGACGGTGGTGAACTGGGTCCCGGTTCCCGAACCGGTCAGCTGCCCGGCCGACGTGTCGCCCGACGGCGTGGTCAACATCCAGGATCTGCTGATGGTGATCGCCTCCTGGGGCGGTGGTCCAGAAGGGGACGTCGACGGGGACGGCACGGTGGACGTCGCCGATCTGCTGATGATCATCAGTTCCTGGGGCCTGTGCTCCTGATTCCAGCCTTCACAGCCATTGCCCGAAAGGGATGGACTGGTTCATGGATTCAATTCGCAGGGGCATCCCGTGTCCTGATTCGCGCAGCATTTGCGCGGAAGCCGGTCCGGTAACCCTCCTGCATCGTCCATCGATCGAACAGTTCAGTTGGAGCCGGTCGTCGTTCGATGTCCCGGGTCGGAGCGTGGATTGTACACGTGCAGGGATCGTCGATTCCCTGGGACTTGAACCAAGAATGCCGGCTGGAGGGAACACAGTCCGGCCAAGACAAGGAGATGACCGGTGGACAGCGAAATGATGGTGGAACAGCTCTTCCCGTACCTGATCACGGGCAATCGTGCCTCGGCACGTGCAACCGCACAGCAGATCATCGAGTCCGGCGTCACGCCGGAGACGCTCACGCACGAAGCCTACTGGCCGCTGCTGGAGATGATGAACACGCTGTATCGAAATGATCAACTGACCAGCCTCGCGCATCACTACGCGACCCGACTGCTTCGCAGCATGGTCGATCAGGCGCAGGCTCTCTACACACAGAACGAACGACGCAACCGTCGCGTGATGCTCTTCTGCGCCGAGACGGAAGCGGACGACCTGGCGGCTCAGATCGTGGCCGACCTCGTCGAAGCCGACGGATACGAAGTCTTCTTCGGTGGCGGCGGTGTGGCCTGGGACGAGGTCATGCAGGAAGCCAGCGAACAGAAGCCCGACGTGCTGCTTCTCTTCTCCTCCTCGGGACGCGACGCACCGCACATCCGGGTGCTCATCGACACCATCCGCGAGATCGGATCGTGTCCGGACATGCAGATCGTGGTCGGAGGTGGAATCTTCAACCGGGCCGAGGGTCTGGCGGAGGAGATCGGTGCGGATCTTTGGGCCACCACACCCACGGAACTGATCGCCAAGCTGGACCAGGAGCCGGAACGCCGGGCCACGCCCGATCAGCGGACGGTGGGTCAGCAGCGGGCCAACGCCGCCTGACGTCCGACGTCCCAACGGAATCGACACGATGCGAGGCCCCGGAAACGGGGCCTCGTTCCATTCCAGCCTCAAATGGGGAACTTTCGGAGGGTATTCGTGGCGAGGCTGTAGAATGGCACCACCACATTTCTTCACAGGATCCCCCCAATGACGACGCGATTTCAGCCCGGCGCCCGAATCATCCTGCTCCTGCTTGCCACCCTGGTGGGCTGGATGGTCCCCGGTCTGGTGACCACGGCCCAGGCCCAGCGGTTTCCGTTTCTGATCCAACCGATCAGCATCGAGAACCTCCGGGATCTCGCGGTGGAACTCGAGCTCTCCCGCGAGCAGCAGGCCCAGATGATGCAGCTCTACAACCGCTACCAGCGGGAGTACGAGCAGCTGCAGGAACGCGACGTGAGCGAGCTTATGGACGACGGGCTCGCCATGGCCCAGTCGATGGGTAGTCCTTGGAGAGGCGGTGAGGTGACGATCCCCCCCCGCAAGGACATCGAGAGCATCGTGAAGATGGCTCTGGAGGTCTACGACCGGTTCAACCGGATCGACCAGGAATACTTCGACAGCATCAACACGCTGGTGATCGAGCAGCAGCTGCCCGCGTTGGAACGGGCTAGGCGTCAGCGCAAGCTCTCGAATTACCGGATGCCTCACTTCCTGATGGCCAGTCGAATGAACGAGGGCATTCGCTTCAACCTCCTCGGCTGGGTCGAACGGGCGGATCTGACCCCCGACGAACTCCAGGCCGTCCGTGCCATCACCGATTCCTTCGAGAGCCGGTTGCTCTACCTCATCGTCCAGTTCCAGAGCGATCTGGAACAGGTGGTCACCGAGGTGCTCGATCTGGTCGATGAGCTCGGCCTGCGTGACATGGACATGCAGCAGATGATGACGTTGATGGGGCAGGGGCTTGAGGAGCGGCTCAAGAACTTCTTCAACGAGAAGTCGAAGGCCATCCAGAAGACGGTCGAGAAGATGAGTCGACTGAACCTGCAGACGGCGACGCAGCTGCGTGAGATCATCGGTGACGACCGGTGGTCGGAGATGACGCTCGACTACGCGGACGACTCCTATTCCGCCGGCGGCGCGAAGCGGGCCGATCGACGGTTCGAACGTGCGATGAAGCTGGAGACCGTCACCGAGGACCAGATCACTCTCCTCGAGGCGGCACGGCTGGACTACCGAGGCCGCTGGCTTGGCGTCTTCTCCCAGATGGCCGACGCGATGGAGGACGTTCGTGCCTACCGCACCGCAGACCAGTGGGAGGACGAGGAGTCCCATCCCAAGGCCGAACGCGCCATGAAGATGGAGGAGCGGGTGGACGACGTCATTCAGAGCGGCGAGACCAGTCTGGCCGGCATCCTCACCGACGAGCAGATGAAGCTCATGGACGGAGACAAGCAGGACAGCGGCCGACGATCGCGTTGGAGTCGAAGTCGTTCCCGAGGGTCCGGCGAGGGAAGCCAGTCCTCCGGCGGCCGCACCTACAGCCTTCCGATGGCGGCGATGCAGCCGGCAAGTGTCGAGCAGTTCTCGTCCTGGTTGGGGCTGGAGGACGTGGATGCCAGCGTGCTCGAGTCGCTCTACGACCAGTACACGGCTTCCTACGAATCGCTGGCGACGGAATACGACCGGCGTCTGACGGAAGGCTACAGCGGGATCGAGTCCGGACGGAATTGGCGCGAGCGAAGGAAGGTTCGACGCGAGTTGCAGGCCGAGATGCTTCCCAAGCTCAAGGAGGCGGAGGATGCGTTCTTCGCCGACATGGCCATGGTGCTTCCCGCCGATACCCGACCCGACCTCCTGGATCAGATCCGGATTTCCCACGACCGCGCCCGCCGTCGCCAGAAGATCTGGAATGGAAACTGGTCGCTGCGGGGATCCACCGAGGGCACCATCGACATCGGTGAGATCGTCATGGCGATCGACCCCGCGTCGTTCGACGACGAGGGGCGGGAGTTCATGATCGACGTGCTGGTCGAGTACAACGCCGTGTCCATGGAGGACATCGACGATCTCGAGAAGCAGTACGACCGGGTCAAGGGGCTCGAGGAGCAGCTGTGGGGCGACGGCCGCGATGACCTGGACGAGGACATCCGGGCCCGCCTCTACCAGCGATGGGAGACCGGCCGTTCGACGATGAGCGGCATCGCGGCCAGGATGTCCGAGACGAACCGATCCACCTACGAAGCCATCATCCGCAAACTGCCCGAGGACCGGGTCATGGTCGTCCAGGACATGTACGAGCGCAAGGCGTATCCCGATGTCTTCAAGGATGCCGAGGTCGCCGACGAGCAGATCGAGTCCACGCTGGCTCTCGAGGATCTGACGCCGGATCAGCGCGAACGCGTCAGTGACCTTGCCCTGGACTACCGGAGCGAGTACCGGGATCTGACGATGGCGATCCTCGACGATGCCAAGAACCGTCAGAACGTGGAACGTTCCTGGCCCCCCAGCAGCGAGAGCATGAAGCGGTACATGAAGATGGAGCAGGTCCGATACCGCCGTCGACAGCTCAACGATCAGACCCGAATCATGCTGGAACTCATCCTCACCGACCAGCAGGTCGCGATGGTGCCCGGGCTCGGACGGCCCCTCTCGGGTGACGAGCAGGGATCCTGAACCCCGTTCCGACGCCACATGTCCTGGAGAGCACGCATGTCACACCGCACGTCCGTCTGGCTGGTGCCCGGACTCCTGATCTTCGCCTCGTGCCAGTCGGGGCCGCAGGGGCCCGAGCGCAGGACGGGGCCGTCGATGACCCTGTCGGCGAACGTGGATGCGGCCGCCGGCGATCTCGAATGGACCGTCACCGCACCCTCGTACAACCTGGGGGCCGACGGTACCGTCGACAGCGTCGATGAACGGTTGACCCTCGCCGTCCACGCCGCTCCGGACACCACCTGGTTGCTGGCGACGCGTCTGAGCGGACGAGCGGCTCTGCGGTTGTCCGAACAACTCCGTTCGACCCTGGCGGCATGGGACGGAGTGCCCTGTCTGCCGCAGGTCGAGTTTCCGATGACTCTGGAGGTCGCACCGACCTCCGACGGCATGCGGCGGGGGTCCGAAGCGAACGACGTCGTCTGGACCATCGATCCGCATCCCGGGGGCGATCTCTCCCGGCCGTCGATCCGCATGACCGCACGCTCCGACGATGCGGCATCCATCCGATCGGCGACGGTGACGATGGATCTCTCCGATGCCGCCGCGCTGCAGCGTCGGATGATCCGTCTGGCGTCGACGGTGCCGCTGGGCGCCTCCGGGGTCGCCGATCTCGCGGCTCCCTCGGGCCCCGGTTGGACGACGCTCTTCGACGGCACCTCCCTCGAGCACTTCCGCGGCTTCAAGAAGCAGTCCGTGCCCGAGGCCTGGCGGATCGAGGACGGAACCCTGACGCTGCGTGGGGCCGGGGGTGACATCATCACCCGGGAGCAGTACGACGACTTCGAACTGGAACTCCAGTGGCGGGTCACCGAAGCGGGCAACAGCGGCATCTTCTACAACGTCACCGAGGATCGCGACCACGTCTGGGAGACCGGACCCGAGATGCAGGTCCTCGACGACGAACGGCATTACGACGGCAAGAACGAGCTGACCTCGGCGGGGGCGAACTACGCCCTGCACGCGCCGGTCGGCGACGTCGTCCGCCCGGCGGGGGAGTGGAACACGGTCCGGATCCTGGTCTGCGGCAACGAGGTCACGTACTGGCTCAACGGCGTCGAGGTCGTCTCCTACGTGCTGCATTCGGCGGAATGGAAGGCCCTCGTGGCCGGGAGCAAGTTCGCCTCCATGCCCGACTACGGACAGCGGTCGTCCGGACACATCGCACTGCAGGACCACGGAGACGTGGTGTCCTTCCGGGACATCCGGATCCGCGATCTCGGGTCACGCGACTGAACCCGACGGGGTCATGGTGTCCGGGCCGACTGGAGGATGTCCAGCAGCGTCTCGTTTCGGTCCGCCGTGATCTCCCAGAACATGAATCCGCCCAGGCCCAGTTCGCGGGCGAAGTCGACCTTGTACTGCATCGACTCCTCGTCGTCGTAGGACACGAAGTGTCCGCCGTGCCGGGTGGGGCTGTACAGCCACGGGACCTTGCTGTGCTCGTCCCAGTGGCGGGTGTACTCCCCGCTGGCGATGAACGTCTCGATCTCGAACCAGTCGTTGACCCCCGTGGAACCGCTGGACCAGTCGTCCCAGGTTCCCGGCGGCACGATCGAGCCCGGCTGGAACAGGCCGTCGTTGTCCGCCGCGACCCCGCCCCAGGCGCGACCGTAGAAGGGGACACCGAGCACCAGCTCCGAGGCGGGAACGCCCGCCCCCATGAAGGTCTGGATCGCGGACCGGGCGTTGTATCGTTCGGCCACCTCCTCGGCTCCGGGGTCGTCGGGGTTGGGGAAGAGCTTGCTGTGGTGGTTGGTGGCGGTCATGTCCCACGCGCCGTGGTAGTCGTAGGTCATCACGTTGATCCAGTCGCAGGCCTCCGCGATGCCGTCCGGTTCGAGATTGGCGATCTTGTCGTAGCCCGCCGGTGCGGCGATGGTCAGGAGGTATGCACGATCATCCTCGGCGGCTGCGATGTCGAGCTGTCGCCGCAGCTCCTGCAGAAGCAGCGTGTAGTTCTGCTTGTCCTCCGGCCGGTAGGTGTTGCTCGCCAGGCCGCAGCAGACCGGATATTCCCAGTCGATGTCGACGCCGTCGAAGTTGTAGGTGCGGATGAAATCGACGCACGACTCGGCGAACGTCTCCCGCGACGCGGAGGTCAGGGCGATGTCCGAGAAGCGTCCCGACCAGGTCCATCCACCGACCGAGATCAGCGTCTTCAGATGCGGGTACTGCCCACGCAGCACGTTGTTGATCTGGTTGTAGGTGCCGCGGTACGGCTGATCCCAGGAATCCCCGGGGTAGTACTTGTCGATCGCGGCGTACGGGTCGCCCAGCGCGATGCGTCCGTCGGTGCCGATGTTGGCGAAGGCGTAGTTGATGTGGGTGATCTTGTCGGCGGGGATGTCCATCGGCTGGTAGTCGCGGCCGTAGATGCCCCATTCGATGTAGTAGGCCACGATCCGTTGCGGTGCGTCGTCGGCGTCGGGGCAGTCCCCCCATCCCGACAGCACCACCAGCAGATCGTCCACGCCCACGGCACCGGTGCCGTCGATGTCGGCGGGGCACTCCGCCGGGGGCGGGGGGCACGCTCCCCAGCTTCCGATGACCTCCAGAAGGTCGTTCACGTTGATCCGCTGGTCGCCGTCCACATCACCGGAACACGCCTGGGAGGCGTGGACGGATGCGGCGAGGGCCAGAGAGCCGGCGGCGAGGAATCGGAATGAAATGGTCATGGTCGGGTACTCCGGAATGGTGGGCATGGCCCTTGGTGGTCGTCCTTGAACCCTCAACCTTGAAACGATTTGGTGTCCGGTCAATCGAATCGTGCTTGAAACAGACTTTCGTCGTGCCCGATACACTTCGTTCCTATTCTTCTATGAGTTTCGCATGAGCCAGTCTCCACCGCCCGAATACGGACCGCAGCACACGCCCTACGACGCCATCGGCGGCGAGGAGCCGGTGCGTGCCCTGGCCCGGGCGTTCTATTCGTACATGGATTCCAATCCCGACTACGCGGGACTTCGTGCCCTGCATGCTCCAAGGCTCGAGGAGGTCGAGGAGACGTTCTTCGAGTTCCTCTCGGGCTGGCTGGGAGGCCCCCAGTTGTACGTCCAGAAGCGCGGCCATCCCCGGTTGCGCATGCGGCACGCTCCCTTTCCGATCGACGAGTCGATGCGGGATCAGTGGCTGGCCTGCATGGCGGAGGCCATGGACGCGTGCGGAATCGAGGGGGAGATCCGGTCGTTTCTCGACGCACGCTTCGCGCACGTGGCCGATTTCATGCGGAACCGGAACTGACGACCGGGCTCAGGGGCAGCTGTCCGCGGGACAGTCGCCCCCGTCGCAGTTGTAGGTCGCGCAGGTCAGATCGATCGGATTGCCTTCGTACACGTAGGTTCCGTCGTCGCAGTACCCGTCGTTCACCCAGTTGGCGGGGAAGCAGTTGCCGTTGCAGTCGATCAGTTCGTTCGCATCGCAGGTCACGCACGTGATGTCGGCACAGAAGGTGCCCGCTCCGTAGAAGGTTCCGCCCAGGAAGGCACAGGTCTTCTGCGTCAGCTGGTTGCAATCGTCGAAGGCGCAGCAGGCGCCTTCGTCGTCGCCGCAGTCACCGCCGCAGGCCGGATCGCAGGGGTCGCCGCCGCAGGCCGGATCGCAGGGATCGCCGCCGCAGGCCGGATCGCAGGGATCGCCACCGCAGGCCGGATCGCAGGGGTCACCGCCGCCGCAGGCCGGATCGCAGGGATCGCCGCAGGCGCAGGGGTCGTAGCAGTCCGCCGCGGGGTTGCACGGATCGTATTCTGCGCAGGCCGGGGTGCAGTAGGGGTTGTAGTCCGGGCACAGCGGATTGCACTCGAGCGGGCCGCCGTAGCAGTAGCACTCGTCGTAGTCCGGACAGTCCGGGTAGAGGCAGTAGGTGCATTCGCATTCGTCGTAGCACTCACTGGACGGATCCGAGCATGGATCCGGATTGCAATCGTAGCTGCAGGGGTCGCCGCCGCAGATGGGGTCGCAGGGATCGCCACCGCAGGCCGGATCGCAGGGGTCGCCGCCGCAGGCCGGATCGCAGGGGTCGCCACCGCAGGCCGGATCGCAGGGGTCGCCGCCGCAGGCGGGATCGCAGGGATCGCCGCCGCAGGCCGGGTCGCACGAATCGTAGTTGTCACAGTCGATGTTGCACGGATCGTCGCACGGATCCGAACACAGCCCCCAGGCGTTGAGGACGGCGAGCAGATCGAGCACATTGACCGTGCAGTCGCCGGTTTCTCCGGGAGCGCAGTCGCCTGCGGGTCGAGGAGGACCGGTCTGGTTCCAGGCGCCCAGCACTGCGAGCAGGTCCGTGATGTCGGTGGCTCCGCTCTGGTCGAGATCGGTCGCGCACTCCGGCAGCGGGTCGTTGCAATCGTTGGGAGCCGCCGTGCATTCCACGAGGATGCGGCCGACATCGCCGCCACCTTCGGAGTAGCCTCCGAGCCGGACGAAGTACGCGGTGCCTGCAGTGACATCCATCTGCAGCAGCGAGGTGTAGTTCGTGCAGCTGGAATCGTCGCCGTCGTCGTTGCAGGCCAGCATGACCCCGCCGTCGTTGCACGGGGCGTCGTAGACGGCGATGCGTGTGTCCCAGTACGTGCCGCCGCAGGTCGTCAGCAGCAGCGTCCCGGTGCACGTCGCCTGGTACTTGTACCAGATGTCGTTGTAGACGGACGGGTTGCCGAAATTCGGGCACTCGGTGAAGTCGTCGAAGGGAGCGCCGCTGGTGGCAAGCGTGGTGTCGAAGATCGTGACACCGTCGGCCAGGGCCAGGTAGGCGTCGCATTCGTCGTTGGCGGGAGCGGCACAGGATGCCGGATCGCAGTTGCAGACGTCGTAGTCCGGGCAGTCGACGTTGCAGGGGTCGTAGCAGTCGCTTTCGGGATCGCACGGATCTCCGCCGCAGAAGGGATCGCACGGATCGCCGCCGCAGTCCGGATCGCACTCCGGCGTGCCGCCGCAGGCGGGATCGCACGGATCGGCATCGCACTCGCAGGGGTCGCCGAAGCCGCATTCGCAGGGGTCGGCGCCCGGGCACAGGCAGGGATCGTATTCGGGGCATTCACCGCTGCAGTAGGGGTCGTACTCGTCGCAGAGCGGATTGCAGGTCAGCGGCCCGCCGAAGCAGTAGCAGTCGTCGTAGTCCGGGCATTCCGGATACTGGCAGTAGGTGCATTCGCATTCGTCGTAGCACTCGCTCGACGGATCCGAACACGGATCCGGATTGCAATCGTAGCTGCAGGGATCACCGCCGCAGTCCGGATCGCAGGGATCACCGCCGCAGGCCGGATCACAGGGGTCGCCGCCGCATTCCAGATAGCAGGGATCGCCGCCGCAGAATGGATCGCAGGGATCACCGCCACAGAACGGGTCGCAGGGATCGCCGCCGCAGGCCGGATCGCAGGGATCGCCGCCGCAGGCCGGA
>CEUK01186295.1_pt1 | contig 14083 bp, 8 predicted proteins | sample 356451 | NCBI WGS metagenome assembly CEUK01 (sample SAMEA2622843, study PRJEB7988) | marine metagenome | isolation source: saline water (ENVO:00002010), including
ACTTCAAATTTCAATCAACTTCTTCCAAGAGTTGGCATCAATTATAAAATTGATGATAACTCTATGGTAACTGCTGGATATGCATTGATTCCAACTCAAAGTGAGTTTAATGATGGCTGGAACGAATCTATGTCTGTGGAAAATAGAATATGGCAACAATTCATTTTAAAAAATAAGATAGGTAATATAAGCATTAGGCACCGTTATAGACTAGAACAAAGATGGATTAAATCACAATATCATTTAAATCATATTAATCCAGTTACAAATACAACTTATAAAAATAGAGCACGATACATGTTGTCTGTTAAAATTCCATTATCAAAAAATGAAGACTTTCCATTATTTCTTTCAGTCTATGATGAAATATTTTTAAACATTTCAGATACCCCATTTGATCAAAATAGACTTTTTGGAGCACTTGGTTTTCAGTTAAGTAAAAGCATGAATATACAAGCTGGTTACTTGAGACATAGAACTGGTGATTTGAATTTAAACAGATTACAACTGGCTGTATTCCTGAATACAGGAAACTAAAACTCAGCTCTCAATTGAAGCATAAAGGTTCTTGGTGAACCCATGTTTGCTGGCCTTATTAAATAAGGTGTATTAAATATATTTTCACCTAAAAGACCTAATGTGAAACCATTTTCAAACTTATACTTAATTCGAGCGTCAAATAAATGGTATCCATTATTTAATCTTTCCAAAGAATTATTGATTCCTAAATCAACTGTACCAATATTTGGATTATCAAGATTAAAAAGTTCAGTTGTAAAAACTTCATCAATGTTTATCATTTTCGCATTGTATTGGTAAGAAAAACCCAAACTAAAAGCATCTTTGTATTTAAATTCTAGATCAAAACGTACAGTCTGTCTATGTCTATACTTCAAAACTGATCCAGTAGTATCTGAACTTGTATTATTAAAAGTATAATCTATTGTATTTGAATAATTTGTAGCAAATGAAGAATCTGGATAAACAGAAATAGGATTAGACCATGTAAAACCACTTAAAATTGCAAAAGAAAAATTTTCACTAATAGATCCACTTCCGTTTAATGTAAATTCAAAACCTGGGATTTTTGTAGTTCCAACATTCTGAGAAATAAATCCAATTCCAAAAAGCGGATCACTTGTTGGACCCCATTGGCCAAAAGTAAATTCCATCATATCATTGTATTCCATTAAAAAGCCAACTAAGTCAATGTATCCACTAAAATCATCTATTTTAAATACTTTTTTAAATCCAATTTCTGACGTCCATCCTGATTCTGGTCTTAAGTTCAGATTATTATATAAGTTAACAGGTCCAATATCTCCTCTCATATAAAGTTCAGTAATGGTAGGAAACCTAAAACCTTGACCAAAAGAAGCTCTTACATTAAATCCTTCTTTTAATTTATAATTTACACCAGCTCTAAAAACAGGTCTACCTACTTTTATGGTATCTAAATCAAAGTATTCATACCTAGCTCCACCAGAAAAATTCCATTTGGATACTTTATAATCAATTTGAGTATAACCGCTAATATTTTTGCCTTTTAATTCTCCTCCATAAGCATAGGCTCTACCCATCAATGTAGTTAATGTAGCACCAGAAGTAATTGTGGTATTATCTGTTCTATACTGGTTTTGATATTCATTAAAAGTCAACAATGAAGTAATCGTACTTGGATTGTTGTTGACATAAGTGATGTTTCTTCTTAAAATTCTACTTCTTAATGTATGTTTAAAAAAGTTTTTATAAAATGTAATATAAGGATCAATATAAAACCTAGAACCTGCATTTGGAATAGCCGTTCCATCAAATGGAATATAGGCAGAAGTATCAGAACTCCACATAGCAAAAAGAGGACTTTCTCTTTGCATATAATTGGCGTTAATTCCAAAAGTTACATCGTCCTTAACATATCTAGTATTCATAGATAAACGAGTTTGCACGTTATTTACATCCTTAACAAAACCTTTATCGTTGTAATGATTGGCCGAAAGTACTAAATCCAGTTTTTTTATTTTTCTAGAATGGGTCATGCTTACACCCGAACGCCATCTGGTATCATCTCCCCACCAATTTAAATTGGTATCAGATGGAGCATCCCAAAAACCTTGAAAAAAACCTACTGTTGTTTTTGGTTCAATTCCTGGCATTTTTGTTTTAATGTTAACCACTCCATTTAAAGCTGAAGAACCATATAGTGCTGAAGAAGCACCTTTAATTATTTCCATTTGCTCCACATTTTCCATTGGGATTAAATTAAACTCTACTTCACCTTGATCTGCTGATAGAATGGGCATATCATCTACCATAACTAAAACCCTACTTCCAGTACCGTAACTCCATCCACTTCCAGCCCTTATATTTAATTGTCCATCTGTCAGTTGAACACCAGGAGCATTTCTAATAACATCAGCCAATGTAATGCAGTTTTTACTTTCAATTAGCTTTGCTCCAATTACATCAACTGAAACGGTTACTTCTTCTAATTTTTGTTTAAACTTAGAAGCTGAGACTACCATAACATCTAACTGATTATTTTCTTCAACGAGATAAATGTCTTTGACTATAGCCTTAGTAATTTGAACTGGAACCAACTGCGTTTGGTAACCAATATATGAATACATTATTTTATGAGACCCTGGCTCAAGTGATAGAGTGTATTCTCCATTGAAATCAGTAACTGTTCCTTTACTGTTGTTAACTTTTATATTTACACCTATTAATGGTTCTTTAGTGACAGCATCAAGTATTTTACCAGAAACAAAAGTTTCTTGAGCAAGAAAGATGCAAGAATATAATGTAGCAAATAATAAGAGATAAAGTTTTGACATCTATAACAATGATAAAATAAAAATCAATTTAAAAATAACTTTAAAAAGTGAATTATTACATAAACTATGTTAATATATACACTTTATAAATTAATACTCAAAATACATTTTTCTCATTAATAATGAGCCAAAAAAAATAATCTATTAATAATTAACACATTAGTTATTAACATTTATGGATGTTAAACATGAAAAATTTTATAAAAAGAGAAGAGTTTAATATATTCACGACCCTTTTTGAAAATTTTGAATTTATCTAATTATAAATATATAGCCCTGTTCATTCTGTTTTTTGCAGGAAATTATTCTGCAATAGGTCAAGCATCAATTGTCCAACAAAATGGGGAACAATTTCAAATAAATAAAGAAAATTCTGAAGAAAAAGATAACATTGTTAAAAACGATAAATTGATAGAAAACGAAAATAGTTTATTTAATAAAACACATATCTTTTCAAATAAAAATTACAGAAATAATCAAGAAATACAACCAAAAAAAATAAGAACTACAAAAATTGGAGAACTGTTTTCAAGAATTGGTTTGGGTTTAAAAAAGTATTGTCAAGACAATAAAATTTCTGGTAAAAAAGCCCTAAGAATTCTTAAGATGATTAATTAGTCTTTTAACATTCTTATATGATAATCTACAAGCCCATTTACAGGTTTTCTTATAATATTTCCAATTTTAACTTTGTTTTTTTCTGCAGCTAATCTAAGTTCATTTTCGTATAAAGCACTGATTGAGCCAATAAAATGAGATTTAACTTCTTTATAATTATCATAACAACAAACGTGTGTTTTCATAAATTGATCCATTCCGTTTTCCACCATTTTTGAAACATAATTGTTTTCTTTATGATTTGTAATAAACTTCATAAATGAAGCTAAATACACATTTGCATTTGGCCTCATATATACATTTTCAAAAATAATGGCTTTACTTATATTAAAATTACACTCTAAATCATCTTTAATTTCAGATGGTAATTTATTATATAAATAATCCGTTAATAATTTTTTACCAAAATAAGAACCTGAACCTTCATCTCCTAAAACATATCCTAAAGCAGGTACTTTTTCAATTAATTCATAACCATCATAATAACAAGAATTAGATCCAGTTCCTAAAATACATGAAATGGATGGTTCATTTTCATAAGTAGATAAGGCACAAGCTAATAAATCATGTTCAACATTAACTTTTGCCTTTTTAAAAATGCCTTGTAAGGCATTTTTAATAACTGAATTCAATTCTTCAGACGAACAACCAGCACCATAAAAATAAATTTCTTCTACATCTCTACAAGAGTTATAAAACTCAACATTCTCATGAATATGTTTGGAAATTAACTTATCATCATGAAAAAAAGGATTAAAACCAATAGTATGAAAAACAGATAGTTGACTATTATGATTAATCAACACCCAATCTGTTTTTGTGGAACCGCTTTCAGCTATTAATATCATATAACATGTATTTTACAAACTGTTAATCAGATGAGAAACAAAATTATCTCGTTGCAATCTTATTGTAAGTTAAACACTAATATAATAAAATATAAAGAGATAGATATAAATAAGCAATAATATTAAAATGGTGAAATTTAAAAATTAAAAGAAATACTCAATTATTAGAAATCCATTTTTTTCAATATTGATTTTATCTTTAATATTTATCTCTTTGTTTTCTAAAAAATCAAGAGCAATTCCTTGTTTAGATTTTAATGGTATATCATTAATATAGCTTCTAATATCTATTGTCTTATTAATATTATCATTATTTAAAAATAACAACACCATTTTTTCTTTATTGTATCTAACCAAGCAGTATAATTTATCATCAAAATCAGGAGCAAAATGTAATAACTTTCCATTATGTAATACTTTATTGTTTAATCTCCAATTCAATAATTTTTTTAAGAAAATTTGTGCTTCAACTTGTTCTTCATTAAGTCCTTTACCAGAGAAACCGTTAATTTTATCGCTTTTCCATCCTCCTGGAAAATCAAGATCACACCCAGTAATTTTACCAGGTCCTAATCTATTAGAAAGTAAAATTTCAGATCCATAATATATCTGAGGAATTCCTCTTGTTATTAATAAGTAGGCTAAAGCCTTTTTCCAGTTAGCTAAATTATAATTTAATGAAGAGTAGACTCTTTTAATATTATTATTATCCAGAAAAACAATCATTTTATGAGGATCTGAATACAAATAATCATCAACTAAACTCTCATATAAAAAGTGTAATTTATTTTCATTTTTAGAATCATTTTCTTGAAAAGAATTTATAATAGCATTTTGCAATGGATAATCCATTAATGAAGAAATATTTGTTGGTTTTGAATTTAATAATACTGGAATATCAATAATTTCTTCTTCCGAACTGTTTTTTTGCATTAATCCAATTGAGGATTTATTATAGACATTACCATCAACTATAATATTAATATTTGGATAAAATGTTTGTAACTCAGAAGCCCATTTATTTAAAAATTTATTATCAACATATGAAAAATAAGGAACCCTTAAACCATCTAAATCAGCATATTCCATCCACCAAATAGCATTTTGAATCAAGTAAGTTGATAAATATTTATTAGCCTGATTTAAGTCTGGTTTATTGTCTTCAATCCATCCATTTTTGTAGTTATATAAATCTCTTTTGGAAGCATATGGATCATTTAAAGATTCTACCCTTTCATTTGACAACTTAATACTCTTTTGATTATTAAACCACTTTTTAGTTGGTATATCATTCATCCACCAATGTTCTAATCCTATGTGATTTAAAACTAAATCTTTTATTAATTTGAGATTTTTTTTGTGGCACTCATTTGAAAGTTCTTTATACAATTTATTTGACCCATATCTTGGATCAATTTTATACATATCTGTACAAGAAAAACCATTATATGATTTATTTTCTGCATTATTTTCTAAAACAGGATTCATACAAATAGATGTAAAACCCATATCTTTTATGTAGTTTAAATTATCAATTAAACCCTGTAAATCGCCTCCATGTCTGCTGTCTGAATTATTTCTATTTACTTTTTTTTGTTTAAACTCTTTGTTTTTATCATTGCTATTATCACCATTATTAAAACGATCAGCAGAAATCAAATAAATAACATCTGATGAACTTACTCCATTTTTAAAACTTTTAGAAGAGCTTCTCTCTTTTAAATTATAAGTGATTTTATCAATTAAATCCTCTTCATAATAAAATTGAATTTCAAAATTTGTAGCTTCATCAATATCTCCAATAATTAAATCAAGAAATAAGTAATTTATATTATTATCTGAGCTATACCTTTTAATTGATATGTTTTCATGATTAATAACAGGCCTCCTTTTTCCAATTTCATCTCCATATATCATTAATTGCAGGTTTTCATTGGGCATATTAACCCACCAATTTGGTGGCTCAACCTTCCAAACATGACTTTGAGAAATAAAATAATTATTAAAAAAAATAATTAATAAAAGAAAAACAATACGCATATGCTTTTAATAAAATTCAATTTAAATAAAGACTCAAAAATTTCTCCATGGACCTGTAAAAATCAAATCTATTTTCTTCATTTCTAAAACCATGTCCTTCGTCATCTTTTACTAAGTATTCAACATCAACCCCTCTTTCTTTCATTGCTTTTACCATTTGGTCTGATTCATCAACATTAACCCTGGGATCATTAGCCCCTTGCGCTATGAAAAGAGGAGCTTTTATTTTGTCTACGTGAAATACGGGTGACACTTCTTTTAACATTATGCTGTCTTTTTCTACATCACCTACCATTTCATACATCATATCTAACATTGGTTCCCAATAAGGAGGAATAGTCTTCATGAATGTAAACATATTAGAAACGCCAACATAATCTACACCAGCTGCATATAAATCTGGCTCTTTAACTAACCCCATCAATGTAGCATAGCCTCCATAACTTCCTCCATAAATTGCAATTTTATTTTTATCAGCAATGCCTTGATCAATTAACCATTGCGTTCCATCAGTTATATCATCCTGCATTTCTCTTCCCCACTTTTTAAAAGAAGCTTCCCAAAATTTTCGTCCATATCCAGTAGAACCTCGGTAGTTCATTTGTAAAACAGCATATCCTCTATTTGCTAAAAATTGTATTTCAGGATTAAAGCCCCAACCGTCTCTAGTCCATGGACCTCCATGAGGATTTACAACAACAGGTAGGTTTTTTGCATTTTTCATATTATAACCTTTAGGAAGTGTTAAGTATCCGTTAATGGTTAATCCGTCTCTTGAATTGTACTTAATGGGCAATTGACTGGACATTTCATTTTCATCAATCCAAGGGCTAACCTCAACAATTTTATCCATTTTATCTTCAGCAGAATTATATATAAAATAGGCTCCTAATGATTTATCGCTGTAAGTTCTCACAATAAAAATATTTTCATCATCATTAATACCTGTTATGCCAATTTCATATCCAGGCAAGTGATTTTTGATATTTTCATAAGTTAATTTAGAATCAGAATCAAAAAAATGACGTTCACTTTTCCAACTGTTGTAATATGCTGCAGTAATTACTTTTCTTTTTCTTGAATACCCAACCCCACTTATATCATAATCATTATTTCCAAATAGCTCCTTGATTTCAGTGCCGGTTAAAGGGTCAAATTCTACAACAACTGATTTATCTCTACCAAGATTAGAAACTCCTATTATGTTTTTATTATCGAAAGTGAAAAATTGTGGACTAAAACCTTCTTTAAAATTAGTAGTAACTATAGTTTTAAACTCCTCTTCCTCAGAGTCTCTATACAATATGCTTTGGTTTACACCATCAACAATGGCTGTGGCAATTCTTAATTTTCCATCATGATCAAACATCCATCCTTGAATGTTCCCAGGATTTTCAGCCAACATTGACATTTCTCCTGACTTTAAATTAAGTCTATATGGATCAAATACTTGTTTATTACGCTTATTCAGGCCTATTATAACAAAATCTTTCTGATCAGGTAAATCATCTATTATTTGCGCTCTAACCCCCTCAAAGTCTGTAAAGCTTATTGGGTTAGTTCCATCAATATTTACTCCAAATAAATGAAAATTCTCATCGCCACCAGCATCTTTTAAGAACATTATTTGTTCATCGTTTGGCCAGAAATAACCTGAGATGTCCCTATCTGTTTCATGAGTCAACTGAACAGCAGATGTATCCCCTATTTTCTGAACGAAAATATTCATTCTATTTTTGTAAGGAGCCATGTAAGAATAGTAATTTCCATTTGGAGATATTTGATAACTTGATTTTTCTGGATTCTTAAAAAAATCTTCTAGAGGTATTTTTTTTGCTTTCACTATTTCGTTGTTTATTTGATTTGGTTCTGTAGAAGAACATGAGAAAAGTCCAAAAGCTAAAATGGACATTAAAAAAAAAGGATTTAATTTTAACATTTTAATATTTTTTGAATATATAATTCAATCAAAGCAGCACAATTCTACGGAAAATTTTAATTAAAATGATTTGTTATATGGATTAAATTTTTTGACAATTATAATTATTCTTTAACTGTCGTTTTCCAATTTTATTTAATGGATATTTAACCAAAATTTTACAATTGAATGATTTTCTAATATTAATAGAAAAACCTGTAGCATTAATTGCTTCATTATTAATTCTTATTGGGCAGTTAACCTATCTTCTTGATGTTTGGAAGAAAAAAATTAAGCCCTCTATTTTATCATGGTATGGATGGGCCTTATTAATGATGACATTATTATTAGCTCAGTTAATAAGTATTGGATGGGATTGGAGTTTAATGAGTATCATTACTTGTACAATGGGATGTATTGGAATAGGAACAGTAGCCTTAATCAAAAAAAACTTCTCAATATATTCAAATGATTGGTGGTTTATATCTCTAGGTATTGTTTGCATAATATTATACTTAATTTCTAATAACCCATGGTTAACAACCATTTATGCTGCATTAGCAGATTTAGTTATTGGATTACCTACTATTATAAAAGCATATAAAGACCCTTTAAATGAAAAAAGCAATGCTTGGCTTATTTCACTATTTAGCTGGTCTTTAACATTAATTATAAGCTTTAATCATGAATTTATTTATGCAATATTTCCAATATATGTTTGGCTTTATTGTATTATAATTTTTTATCTTATTTATCTTAGAAGAACTAATTATAAATACAACCATTAATTTTGACTTTCATATTTAACAATATTAAAAGTCAAGTAAAAACCCAAATGGCAAAAGGCTTTAAAATCTAAAACTATTCTAATTATGACCACACAAATTTTACTAAATTTAATGGCTAATTATACTATTATCAATACACAAATACTATGAAAAAACTTACGCATCTAGTTGTTTTATTTTCTTTAATTTTCATTTACAAAATCTCTTTTTGTCAAGATAAAAAAGAAGAAAAGGTTTCCCTTCCATCTGTCTTTAAAGGTTTTAAATTTAGAAGTATTGGCCCTGCATTTATGTCTGGGAGAATAGCAGACATTGCTATAGACCCAGAAAATGAAAACACATGGTATGTTGCTGTTGGTTCTGGTGGGGTTTGGAAAACTACTAATGCAGGTACAACATGGACACCACTTACAGAAAAAATGGCTTTCTATTCAACTGGTTGCATCACAATTGACCCTAATAACAATTCCTCAATATGGTTAGGAACAGGAGAAAATGTTGGAGGAAGACACGTAGGAATTGGTCATGGAATTTTCCATAGTTCAGACGGTGGTAAATCTTGGGATGATAAGGGACTTAAAAAATCTGAGCACATTTCTAAAATTATTGTTCATCCCAAAAACCCAAATACTATTTGGGTAGCATCACAAGGTCCACTTTGGAGTTCTGGTGGAGAAAGAGGTCTATATAAAAGTATTGATGGTGGATCAACATGGAAAAATACTTTGGAAATAAATGAGTGGACAGGTGTAACTGACCTTGTAATAGACCCAACAAATCCAAACGTGCTTTATGCAGCTACCTGGCAAAGACACAGAAATGTAGCTGCTCTTCTTGGTGGAGGTCCAGGAACATCAATTTATAAAAGTATTGATGGTGGCGATTCTTGGAATAAAATAAATAAAGGACTTCCTAATACTAATATGGGAAAAATAGGCTTGGCCATTTCGCCTATGCAACCTGAAGTACTTTATGCTGCAATAGAACTTGAAAGAAGAAAAGGAGCAGTCTATAGAACTAATAACAGCGGAGAGAGTTGGAGTAAAATGTCTGAAACTGTTTCTGGAGGAACTGGCCCTCACTACTACCAAGAACTTGTTGCCTCTCCTCATGTATTTGATAAGATTTACTTAATGAATGTACGTGTTTTGGTCTCTGATAATGGAGGAAAAAATTTCTATACTATGACTGAGAAAAGCAAACACTCAGACAATCATGCTCTTGCCTTTAAAAAAGGAGACCCCAACTACATGCTTGCAGGTTCGGATGGTGGAGTATATGAATCTTTTGATGGTTCTAAAACTTGGAAATTTATTGGAAATTTGCCCATTACCCAATTTTATAAAATTGCTGTTGATGATGCAAAACCATTTTATAACATATATGGAGGAACTCAAGATAACAGTACTCAGGGTGGGCCATCAAGAACAATAAGACGAAATGGAATCACCAACTCTGATTGGGAAATTGTTCTTGGGGGAGATGGGCATCAGCCAGCTACTGAACCTGGTAATCCAAATATTATTTATGCACAATCTCAAGAGGGTCATATACATCGAATAGACAGAACTAATGGTGAAATTGTAAACATTCGCCCAATAGCTGGAATAGATGAACCATATGAAAGATTCAACTGGGATTCTCCCATTTTGGTTAGTCACCACGACCCTAAAAGAATTTATTTTTGTTCTCAACGCGTATGGCGATCGGAAAATAGAGGAGATAGTTGGAAAGCTGTATCAACAGATCTTACTAAAAACCAAGAGCGTTTAACACTTCCCATAATGGGTAAAGTACAAAGCTTTGAAAATGCTTGGGATGTTTATGCCATGTCAACGTATAATACTATTACTTCAATTGCAGAATCCAAAATAAATGAAAATGTTCTTTATGTAGGAACTGATGACGGCATCATTCAGTTTACAAAAGATGGTGGGATAAATTGGGAAAAAATGACTGTAGATAATTTACCAAAAACTCCTGCTAGTGCTTTTGTAAATGATATTAAAGCTGATTTATTCAATGAAAAAACTGCTTATATAGCTTTAGATAATCATAAATTTGGAGACTACCAGCCCTACCTTTTTAAAACCACTGATGGAGGTAAAAAATGGACTTCCATAACAAATGGAATACCGAATGGGACACTAATTTGGAGAATTGTTCAAGATCACATCAACCCTAACCTATTGTTTTTAGGTACTGAATATGGTGTTTACGTCAGTTTAAACCAAGGTAAAAAATGGCATAAGTTTTCTGCAGGACTACCTACTATTCCAGTAAGAGATTTAGTAATTCAAAAAAGAGAAAACGACCTTGTCCTAGCAACTTTTGGAAGAAGCTTTTACGTGCTGGACGACTATAGCCCATTGAGAGAAATTAATGATGAATCTATTAATAATGAAGCAATATTATTTAAACCTAGAAAAGCTCTTCAGTACAACCAAATGTATGGAGGATCTGGAAGCAGTGGTGGAGCAACATATAAAGCTAAAAACCCACCTTATGGTGCTGTATTTAGTTATTACCTAAAGGAAGGACATACTTCAAAAAGAGCTAAAAGACAAAAAGCAGAATTTTCAGAAAAAGCAGATCAATCGTTATTAGAAAAACTAAATAAAAATGGGTATAAAACTCCTAGCAGTGTAATTGAAGAAGACATTGAATTATTAGCTAAAAAAACAGAAATAGAAAAAGAAAAACTAAAGAAGCTGATTAAAATAATACAAGATCAAAAAAGCAAAGATATCCCCTTCCCTGGTTGGCAGACATTAGATGCTGAACTTAATGAATCTAAACCTGAAATTGTACTTATTATAAAAAATGCTGAAGGAAAAACTGTTGAGCAATTATCTGCTCCATATGATAAAGGTTTTAATAGAGTTAGTTGGGGATTAAATAGGAAATTACCTACCGTTGCAACTGTAAAAAACAACTACTCAGATATATGGACTATGGTAGAGCCTGGTACCTACAGTGTTTCTTTGCATAAAAGACTAAACGGCACACTTACTGATTTAGGTCAAAGTCAAAAATTTGAAATTGAGCGTATCAGGAAAAATACACTTACTAATCCATTGGCAAACGTTCATGAAGAATATTTTAAATCCATTGCTGAACTTACTAAAAAAGTAAAAACCTATCAACACAAATTTTATAAAGCAAATGATCGACTAGATTCTTACAAGAAAAACTTAAAATATATAGATGGAAAAAGAGGAACATTAACAAAAGAAGTTTACAATTTAATTGATGAAATGAATTCCTTAAAAATAGAAATTGGAGGAAGCCCCTCAAAAGCAGAAATTGGAGAAAAAGATAATGTTTCAATTATTAGCAGACTATACAATGCTAAGGGAGGTTGGTACCCAAATTCTTATGGACCAACTGAACTTCATATGAACAGTTTTAAAATGGCTAATACCCTTTTTAACAAACTAAAATCTAAAATTGATAATTATCTAGAAAAAGTAAACAATCTTGGGAAAAAGCTTGAAGATGCAGGGGCTCCTATTTTATTAGATTAAAATGATTTATTATTTAAATATTATTAAATGTTATAAGTTTTTAAGTAAAAAAAATAATTTTTATAAATTATTTTTTTTACTATTTATTCTTATTTCTTGTAAAAAAAATGATTCAAATCAATCTAATGAAAATAATAATCAAGAATTTGTTTCAGCTGTTGACATATCAAGATTTCCTGAAATTTCTAATTCAAATCCAATATTTTATGATTTGGAAGGAAATCAAAATGACTTTTTGACAATTCTTAAGGACAACAAAATAAATACAATTCGACTAAGATTATGGGTTGATCCAATTAATGAGCATTCTGGCTTTGAAGAAGTTAAACATTTTTCACAAACGCTTAAAAGTATAGGTTTTAAAATTTGGATAACACTTCATTACTCAGACACTTGGGCTGATCCAGGTAATCAAATTATTCCTTTAAATTGGACAGGACTTAGTTTTGAAACATTAAAAGACAGTGTATATGAATACACTAAAAAAGTAGTCAAAGAAATAGAACCAAATTATATTCAAATTGGAAATGAAATAAATTCTGGAATACTTCACCCCCATGGTGATATTTCGTCCAATATTCAAAATTTTATTGGTCTAATCGAAGAAGGATGTTCTGCAGTAAGACAAAATTCACAAGATTGCAAAATCATATTACATTTTGCAGGAATTGATAATTCTGATTGGTTTTTTAATGAATTATCCTCAATTGATTATGATATTATTGGTTTATCTTATTATCCAATTTGGCATGGTAAATCTTTGGATAATCTTCAAACAACAATGCAAAATTTAAGTTTATCATTTGATAAGGAAATCCTAATTGCTGAAACAGCTTATCCTTTTACTCTTGGATGGAATGATTTAACAAATAATATTATTGGCTCTGACGATCATCTTATTTTACCTGAATATCCTGCAAACGTTGAAGGACAACGAAAATTCATAAAAGATTTAAAAACAATTTCTGAAGAATTAGCAAATGGAATTGGATTTTGTTATTGGGGAGCTGAATTAATTTCTTGGAAAGGTTCCCAATCAACTGATGCTTCTCCATGGGAAAATCAAGCACTTTTCAATTTTGATAATGAAGCTTTACCTGTTTTAAGTGAATTTTAATTTGAAAAAATATAAATAAATACTAAAGACTGCACATGACTTTAGAAAAATTACTAAATGAATTTTATATAAAAAATGGGATACCAAAAAATGGAGGAATGGACAATACCACTTTTGAGTTTAAAGTTTTTGGAATAAAACTTAATTTACCAAATCCAAAATTTAGAAGAGAAGCATTACATATTCACGACATTCAACACATACTTAATGATTGTGACACTTCATGGAAAGGAGAAGGTTTTATTTCAGGTTGGGAAATATCCACTGGAATGGCAAAGCATTTCCCTTTAGGTTTTTTAAGTTTATGGGCAATGGGATACAGTTTATGGATTTACCCAAAATCAGTTTTTAGGGGTTTCAAAAAAGGTTTAAATGATGTTGGAATTATTGATT
>CEUK01109917.1_pt1 | contig 14076 bp, 11 predicted proteins | sample 356451 | NCBI WGS metagenome assembly CEUK01 (sample SAMEA2622843, study PRJEB7988) | marine metagenome | isolation source: saline water (ENVO:00002010), including
CATGCTGATAGGGGCTGGCGTTGCTCTGATTCACATCACCTCCTACGCACCAAGAACGGCGTTACGAGCTGCTGGCGATGCACGACTTGAATCATTGACAAAAGTGATTGAACGCGTTGCTACAACCATTGGATACGCTCTTCTATTTGCGATGGAATCTACGGATGTTGTTGCCTATGCAACCGTCTTCCTCATTGGAGCCATTCTTGGCTTATCCATCGCACTCCTAGGCGCATATCGCGTCTGTGGGAAGAGCGGTGAACGAACCGATTCAGTAGAACTGGGCGCTGATTGGATCAGCAAGAAGAGCATCCTCCTCGCAGCACTCCCCTTCGCCATTACACTCGGTGTTCTGCCCTATGTCATCCGAATTGAGAAATTCATCCTAGCGAGTGAATTGGGCTACGATGAAGTCGCTTTGTTCCACGTCGCTCAACTGGCTTGGTTAGCTGGATTGCTTGTTCCTCAAGCCATGCGAGCTGCATTGCTCCCCGTCCTTGGGGCTTCTCGGAAGGATTCCTCGTTGTTCAATCAGCACCTCGATCGAGTCGAATCGATTTGTTTCGCACTTGTTCCAATCGGCATGGTCGCAGGTGCTGCCATCGTGTGGATTCTTCTTCCGATTGGATTTCCAGCAGAATATTTCGATGGAACATTGGGCGCCTCAGCCACGGATGTGTTCATGATTTTGTTAGCAGGATGGGCATGCACCGTTCTCTCAGTCCCATCGTATACGGCGTTGCAAGCCGGTGAGAAGCCTTGGTTGTTCACATTGCTCATTTTCATTGTCGTTCTTTCTTCAACTGTGTTCGGATTGACACTCATCAAGTGGGGAGCGGCTTCAAGCGTTGGATTAGCGATTGAAATGGCAGCCTATGCTTCAGTTGCCTCCTCACTTGTCATGCTTCTTCTTGGTATCGCACTAAGTCGTCGTATGGGTGAATTCATGAAACGTGGAATACAATGGATTGCAACACTTGCTATTGTTTTCTTTTCCAGTTGGGCATTGTCTCAACAATCCTACTTGGCCCTGGTTGGACTTGGGTTGTTCATTCTTCTTCCTCAAGGCTTTCGAGCAATGAAGACCATTGTTGACCAACCGTTTGAGAAGATGTCCGTTGAGGCAGAGTGATCGGTGAGGATTCCCAGTCTGTTTGCAAAGCATGTTCACATGCATCCGCGAGAGCTTCTGGTGTTGCCTCATCGATGACGCATTCCTTTGGCAGATAACTTACGACATCTCCAACGTTGGTCGAGACAACGGGCGTACCGCAAAGAATGGATTCACGCGCAACCAATGGTCCTGACTCTCGATGCGACGTAATGAGGGTGATATCGGCAACGATCATTCGGTCCCAAACGATGCTGCGTGGTTGTTGCTTGAGCGTGGTCATACCAACAATCCATCCTCGTTGTTCGAGAATCTCGCCGGTTTGAAGAGCGAGATAGTGGTTCTTTTCTGGGCGCCTTGGGTCTGCTGGGAAAAGGATGTCAATGGCTTCTCGACGCCATCGACCTTTCCACTTCTTCATTGGTCGTGCCCATTCATCGTCCATTTCGCTGTGACAAGCAATGGTGTACGCCTTGTTGGTTTGGACACCAAAATCTTGCGTTGTCGTTCGAAGTAGCTCGCTCACGAAGACCATTGAATCAGCTGATTCCATGAGCGACTTGATGCGTTTTCTGGTGGTTGGATGTGTGAGTCCAACATCAACGTCGTGCCCATGAACCACGCCAGTCCACGGGACCTTCCACCGTTTGGAGAGGGAACGTGCCAGTTCACCGACCGGCCACAATGTGTGAGCGATGATGTGGTCTGGACGCCATCCACTGAGCCACTTCTCAATGGAGCGTTGTCGATTTCGAATGCTGCGAGCTGTCAACCAAGGATAGGGATGGTCCGTGTAAGCGACATATCGAGGTGCAAAGATCTGGAAATCGTTGTGCTCAAATTGCTTCGGAGCTTTGGCAACGCCAGTCAGTGTTGAACGACTTTGTTCCATGTACTTCAGAAGTCTTGGAAGCGGATTGACGATACGAACATCATGGCCCATATCTCGCAACAGTTGGGCATGATCGGCGACAAAGGTCCCCCTTGCTGCATTCGTTGGAAGAGGGTGAAGCAGCGTCACCAAGAGAATCTTCATCAAATCACTCAGTCATTGAGGGCTTGATGAAGCGTTGTTAAGTTGTCAGCGACCGAAGCATTGGCATTGAACAATCCGGAACCAACGACAGCATTGGTGACGCCCCATTCTCGCAACATGGCGATGTTGTGGGCTTTCACGCCACCATCGATTTGCAATTGGACGTTGCGTCCACCAGCAGCGACTTGTTCGTCGATGGCCTTTCGCAAGGTACGAATTTTCGATTCAACGGTTGGAATGAACGATTGTCCTCCAAAGCCTGGATTGACGCTCATGATGAGGACGAGGTCAACATCTGGAAGGACTTCAAGTGCTGCCTCAACAGGTGTACCTGGGTTGAGAACGACCCCTGCTGTCGCTCCAGCATCACGAATGGCGTGGAGGAGGCGATGGAGATGCTTAACCGCTTCAACGTGAACGGTGAGGTGGTTGCAACCTGCATCGATGTAGTCCTGATACATCGTCTCGGCATTTTCAACCATGAGGTGTGCATCGAAAATAGGTCCATCTCCGAGGTGCTTTCGAAGTTGCTTGATGACGGGTGGGCCGAAGGTCAAGTTTGGAACGAAGTTCCCATCCATGACATCGAGATGAAGCCAATCAAGACCTGCTTCAACGGCTTCATCGCATGCGGAACCAAGGGCCGCAAGGTTGGCGGTTAGGACACTGGGTGCGATGATCATCAAATCCCTCTAAACATAGCGAGGCGCTTGAGACACATGAGGCTTTTCTTATCGTTTCTGAACGGAAACAACATCGCCCCATTGTCGTGCAGATCCTCTTCGAAAGACGTTGTTGTGGAAGGCTCGATGCAAGTGATGCACACATCGAGCCAATCGACCTCGATGATTGTAGCATCCTTGACGGGTATGAATCGGCGTGAACACCTCAACAATCGGCAGTGCAGGGCCATCGAACGATGGTCGTTCAATCTCTACACGCTCAGTCTCCCCATCCCAAACCAAGTCATCCATCGATGGTGGTGAAAGCGTTGCATCATGAATGACATGCAACTGGCCTTCAGCAAGTTTGCCAGGCTTCCACTTTCCTCGAGAACCATCCTCGAGATGTTCCATCAGTTGACGTACTTGTGGCATTGTAGCAAAGCCAAGATGCGTTGTCTCCCACCATCCATGTGTACGCGCTACGGTCACATGATGAACGCCTGGATTCATCATACGCGAATCAAGCGTATCGGTCCATGTTCGACAGATGTCATCGATTCGGACATTGATGATGGGAAGTGGGCCGGCTCCAATATCTGCAAGTCTGCGAGGGTTGGCAAGTTCTCCAAGAAGGAGAATCAGACGACGATCAGCCATGAGTGGCGCTCCTTCTTTCTCCAGAATGGCATTGATGGTTGTCCCAGAATCCGTCTTCCACGTTGCAACACTGGATTTCAGTTCATCACACGACATGGCTTCTGCATCGAGTTGTTCAGCTTGAATCCAGTGCAGTTCGTCTTGTGTGAAGACAAGGGGTTGAGGTGGAAGTGGAAGGGGTGAATTGGATGGCTCATATGGCCACATTCTTGGAACGGTTGCAAGATTCATATCTTCTCACCATTAGTTGTAAGTGGCTACATGCAAGCATTGTGGACATTTGATTTTGATCGGTCTGCGACTTGGGATGCCAAGGGCTACTCCACATCCAGGGCAGACGATGGCTTGATCGACTTGAGCACGCTTGTCTTTCGCTCCAGTCCTTGGATCGTAATCAAAATGCAAGCCTTGCATTGAGATTTCACGGGGTCGATTCGGCAGTTCAGGAACGGTTTTGCTCGCAACAGGTTCGAACGGCTGTTGCGTTGGTTGTTGCGATTGAGTAGTAGCTCGAAGGGCGGCAATAATTTCATCTGGACTCATCCCATATTTTCGTGACATAGCATCAATTTCGAGGGTTAAATCGTACCCTTGAAGACCGGCCAAACGCTGCAAATCCTGAGCAGAGATGGAACTCATGAACTTGCGTTATGCTTCCTCAATTTGAGGTTTGAGGATAGGTGTGTTCCATCTTCTCGACTTAGATACCCCAGTACCGATCGGATTGGGCCTGCTTTTGTCGCAATCCTTTGAGGATGGTCATGGTGACCCAAAGGACTGCAATCCAGCCGAATGGGACGGAAAGGGTGTTGATGATGTTCTGAACGTTGAACTCGTATGCATTGCCTTGCAGGATGTCGATGGCAATCTGCAACGAGGTGTTGACAAAGGAGTAAACGACCATACCGAAGATGCTCAAGACAATCAGCGATCCGGAGAAACTTCCGCGCTTGAGGCGTAGGAGCATGAATCCAGCGGTTGAGGTCAAGAAGGCAATAACAATCCAAGCAAGGGATGAGTTTGCAACTTGCATCCACAGAATGGACTTTGATTCCGTATCGACAAGATCATCGAACGTTTGCCATCCTTCTGCACCAGCAAAGATGGCACTGAAGACCGTAGCCGTCCATAACAGTGAGGAAAACATCGCAGCGTCTGCATTCTCTCGCATCTCCTGAATCACACGGTTGACCGTCGTCTCAATACCTGCCCCCTTTGCAAAGATGAACAATCCGAGTAGAAGCGGAAGGCTACCAATAACGATGCCACCGATTTCATTGGGCAGCATGATGCCCAGTCCAAGAATGGCGAGAACAAGGCCGAGAGGAACCATGAATCGAGCTCGCCACTTTTCATCTTCCAGTGCTTTGACGATGTAGTAGTAGGTTCCTTCGATACCCTTGGACTGCTTGACAATGATTTTCTCAACGTGGCCGATACGAACCTGCGATTGGATAATCGGCAGAACGGACTCGTCTTCTGCCCCATCGGTGATGAGCAGTGCTTCATCCGGTTGATAGGCAGAGACGACTTCCTCGAGCTGAGCAGCGATGGCTCGGTCGGAGCGAACGCCAACTTTCTCATCGCCTGTAAGAATGGCAACCTCGACCTCGTCTTCGTCCGCACCGCTTTCAAGAAGTTGGTCGTGTTGTGAAAGAGCGCCAAGAATCGCATTGGTATCGCTTTCTTCAGGATCGGCAATTCCGAGTTTGAGAGCAGCTGTAAGGACTTGACGTCGGCCAACAACAGGTCCGCGAATTGACGTCTTGATTCCGAGGTCATTGTCTCGGTCAACAGTCAATACGAGGATTCGTGCCATGGTGCTCCTTGTGTGGTGGTAGACACTCCTCCACTTCAAACTCTTGCTTCAGGAGTGGGTTCTTCCGATGTCTTTTTTGGTGCTTCAGCTTGTTGTTGACGGTGCTTTCTTCGCTGCGTTGCTCGGATGTATTTCAGTGGGTGGTCGAGCCAAGGCTGGTCGCAGAGACGGTCATCGCCAGGAAGAACAGGACAGTTGTGATTGACCTTGAGTTTGCCACAGCCCGAAGGCGTGTAACCGTGTTGATACACGTGCCCTACCTGGTACGTTGTCGTCCCTTCGTCGAAGTCGGGTGCGCCTCGGAAGAAATCAACACAGGCTTCCTGAGGAAGCGCCAAGGTTCCTGCCATTGAAGCGAGGAACAGTCTTCCAAAGTGATTGACGTTCACGCCTGCAGCGAGGTCTGCAACCGCTTTGCGCATGCAGGGAGGCCAATCGTCTTCTTCGGCACCGACCAATGCAATTGCATCGCTTGTTTTCTGGGCGAGGAGGTTTCGGACCATGCCAACAGGTTCAGCGAGACGAACGGCGAGATCGGTTGTTACTTCAGCCATCTTTTCGAGGCCTTCACGTTCAACATCCGACTTGATGTGTTCACGCAACAATCGAGCAAGTTTCGCCGTCGAGGAATACTTCTGTTCGTTGTGCAAACGAACCATCCCTGCATCGACATCGCAGTTCGGCAACCTCCATCGGTTTCCAGTGATTCGTGGACAGACTTCGATGAAGTCGGCAAGACCAAGCTTCCATTCCAACCCATCTTGGGACTGTCGAAGGGATTGGATGTCGGTTGCGACCATACCGCGTTGATTGGATTGACCTTGCTGCGACTGTTCAAGAACGGAAATGTAGGTGTGAGCAATGTTGGCAAGATTCTGACTGTCACGAATCAGCAGGTGTTCAGCTCGTGCTGCTTCGGCTTGTGCCCATCGGGCCAACAGTCGTTCGTCCTCAGATGCACAGATGACGAGCCGAGCATAGTAGAACGAGAACGCTTCGATCAAACGTCCTTCTTCGGTATGGATGTCACCTCCGCTCAATTCGACGCCATCTTTTGATTGAACACTATCAACCAATCGAATACGGGCTCGCTTTCGTGCAGGTTCCATCAGCGAACCATCGAGCAAATCATCCAAGGTGATGTTGTGCTTTGCAGCCATATGTTGAATCCAACCGCTTGCCTGAGGCAAGAATGGATAACGCGCAAGCGTAATCTCATCGGTGATGGATGGTTGACTGGTTGGTCTCGGCACAAGCAATGAAAAAAATCGATACCATATGAACCTGACAATGCATATCTTTCTTCAAGGATGTTGGGTTGGGAGGGCTGTGCTCAATCCTGCTGCCGATGGTCTCCTCTCGTTGCAGGATGAGGTTCGGGATGCCTTTGGATGGTCTGAGGAAGCCGATGTGTTGTCTGCGAGCGAAATGTCCCAGCAATTCTTGAAGGACGCTCCGTTTGGGCGTTCAGAATGGGGGTCGACAACACGCCATTCGGCATTGTTGAAGCTCAAGCAATCCATTTATTCCGCTGAACGATTGGTTGTTGTCGGGGCAGGAAGTGAATCGATTTCAGTTCGTGATTATCCAGGTGCCTTGTTTGTCGCAGCCGATGGTGCTGTTGGGGCGGTCGATGATTTGACCAAAGTTCTGTGTGTTGTAAGCGATGGTGATGGTGCTGATCACCTTGAGCGTGCAGCGCAAGCAGGCGTCCACATCGTTCTCCATGCACATGGAGACAATCCCGATGTTTGGTTGCGATTGGTTCAAGCATGGGCACAATTCGAACACTCTCCCTCTCTGACATTGACGCATCAAGCGAATGTCGAACTGGAAGGCATGCACAACCCTGGTGGATTCACCGATGGTGACCGTGCGCTCTGCTTCATCCACGCTCTAGGACGTTCGCTCGAAGAGATTGAGTGCGTTGGTTTCCGAACCGATGTCGTCGGGCAGTGGTCGGGCACAACCAATCCTGAACGAAAGAAGCGAAAATTGGCATGGATGAAGGAGTCGATGCGTCGTCTTGGTGTTGAACATCACCTCATAAGGTAAGCAAAGGAAATGATTACCATGGAGCGCAAGCGAATCTTCAACCTCGCTATGTGGGTTGTTGCTTTGCTTATTATCAACATCATTTGGGCCAACGTCGCTTCAAACAAGGCCTCACAGCAACTCAACGATCGAGGTTTTGAATTCCAAGAAGACAGAGACGTTTCGCTTCAGGCTGTCTTTGGAAGCGATTCGGAACTCCCTGTGACCATCACATCAGAATTCGTTCATCGAGATGACCCATCCCGGCAAGCCAATGTCTCATGGAGGCTGATCGATGCTTCAGGAAATGTCGTGTTGAATTGGGTTGGTTCAACCAATGAAGCAGTTTCGATTGATGCTGAATTGCCTCCAGGTGAATACACATTGAACACAACCGTTGAAGAGAACATCATTGCCATTCAGTATCTCAACGTGGCTCCATTCGCACCAATTTCAACGATGGGCCACATACTCCTTTCATCACTCTTGGTCGTGCTTGCATTCGGTGAATCCATCGTTCGAACATTCATTTCCAATCGTATGGAACAATCCGGTGGAAAAGAGAACAAACCGAAAGAGTTCAGAAAAGCACGCATCGGTATGCCAGAAGTTGAGGGTGTGAGCGAAGCCGATGATTCACCTTGGCGTGATCCAATTACGCTTTGATCAGAGGAAGTCGGTCAACGACATTTGTCGGGCACGATCGTTGTTGAACAGGGATTCAACGCTGCCTGCCAACCATTCCATGTTCTGTCGCGTGTAGGTATCAACACCGTACGTATCCATGACGTGCTTTGTGACTTCGATGTATTTTCGAACAGCTCCTTCAGATACGGTGAGGGCGAGCCGGCCGTTGCAAAGACCTCCTTCGCTCCTTGCTACACCGTGAGCTGACAAACCACGCCCTCCTGCTTTTTGTGCTTGGATGCAATGACCTGCGAGCGGCATTCGTCGGTAAGAATGACCACATTTGAGACAGCGAACTTTCTGCCGACCATAGGCGTTGAGATTCCCGCGGAGGTCGGGTAAGAAGTGTGATCGAATCACAGAGGATGCCACGGTTCGAGCATCGATGGCTCGCAAACGTTGACAGAGATTCAGTTGACCATTCATTTTGTCGATCATGGTTGCAAGCGTTTTGTACGCAGACAACTCAGGGCCCTCATCAATTCGGTTGCAATCGTGGGTGAATCCGTAGCCACGTACAGCAGCGACCGAACCCAATCGTCGCTCAACGAAATCCATGGTGTCAGCGATATCCTTTGGATGGGGTTGATGCAACGTCGCTTCGTAGAACTGACGTTCGTAGAACCAAGCAGCATCGACGTTCAATGCCTCCTTATCGATTTCAGTTGGATTGAGTCGCGTGGTAAGGACGAGTGGAGCATCCATTTGACCACCCCGATTCGCAGGCAAAATCTCACGACTGAAGTTGAGCAATCCATCCATCAAGAGCATAATGGCATCTTCATCTCCATCGCAGTTTCTTCGCTTTGCTGCATGGAACAGGGGATGCGCATAACCTCCTGAACAATCAGCCCAGCCGATGATGCGAGAAAGAACCCCTCCGGATGTGTGCGGTGCCAAGGCACAGATGAGTTGTCCAACAAGATCGTCCTTGGAGGTTGCATTGTAGTAGGGCTGCAATCCGTAGAACTTGACGAGAACTTCATCAACAAATTGAGCGGTTCGCAGGAAATAATCCGCTGCGTTCTCTGCAACGATGAAATCCTGAGGGAACAATTCAAGCATCTGCTCATCGCTTTCCAACGGCTTTCCTTCCCAGTCGTGCGTGTAGCCAAGAGCGTGCAAGCGTTTCCAATCAACATCGATTTCCTTTGGTGTGAAGTGGGTGACGGGGACATCGCTCATGTCGAATCGAACGGTACCATCACGGAACACAGGAAGGTCGTACTTGGCTCGAATGAGGCCCTTTTCAATCGGCTCAGGTGTCTGATTTTGGCTCTTCAATTCCTTCACACACTTGACTTGAGAAGGCAAGCGGTCCATGCCAATGCGAAGTTGAGCATCTTCGATAATCGACTCAAGCGGAACGCTCTGCATCTCTCCTCGACGGCGACTGTTGCCAGTGGCCTCTTTCATGTCGGTTCGTCCGCCACACGTTTCACCGACCTTGGGAATTCCAGCATCATCAACAACACGATGATGGCATTGAATGAACGGAGAATCCTTTCCACATTTGGAACAAATACGCTTGCCCATTTGGACACGAATCGAACCCTTGCCTGCTGCGTTTGAGATAAGGCGTTGATTCCCACCTTCGAGCGCAATCGGGAACAGCATGTGCGAGCGTGGCGACATTTCTCTGGGTGCAGATTTCTCTGGACGCCCCATTCGACAACCAACACGTTGAGGCGCAGCATGCTCCCAACGGAGCGAGGAAATCTCTCGAATCAGAGGTAGAATCCCATCCACCACGTGGTCGTCGTGGATGCGTAGTGACGTCTTGTACAAGGCAGCATTTCCGGGCCCAGTGTCTTCGACAGAATCGGCAGCTCTCTGGCCAACTTGATCGGTTTCTGCAATCCCGAGGCCCTGTTGACGAGCTTCGGTTTCTGCAGCAATTCGAACGACTGCTCTCTGTTTCTTCAATTCTCCAAGCCGAGTTGACTCGTTCCGAAGGACGGTGTTGCAGTTCCGCAATTCAACGATGCGTTGTTCAACCAGGGATTTCAAATCAACATTTTGGTGGAGTCGCCCGTCCTTCACACTGTACCCCAATCCATGGATCATCGCTTGCCAACCACACGTGGCAACAACATCGTCTCCATCATGATGGTGTGAAACGCCGAGTAGAAGTAAGGCTCCTTTGAGCAAACCATGTTGCATAAAGGTCCATCCTTCAGGGAGTTTATCGTCAAAAATTGGTTCCTCAGGTTTGACATCGAGGCCAATGGTTTCCATATGGCCGAGTGGAGGTATCGTTTCTGGTTGCAACTTGTCCATCGTTGATGCCCGCCAACCTTTCGCAGCACCTTTGAAACGCATCCAAGAATCTTCCTGATATGGGTGGTTGACCTCAACATCGATGTCGGTCTGTGCTTCGATGATACCATTCGGTAAGACGTCCAACAAAGCCGGAACCCATTCGATCGGCAAATCGAGGAACCATGGATTGTGCGGAGGCGCGAGTGCTGTTCGCCACCGCTCAGCAACGCTTGATGCTTGGTCCCAACTGAGGGTGAGTTTCGATAGGTATCGGTGCCATCGTCGTCGGACATGAAACTGGGCAAAACCGTCTTGGACGTCGACCGCCCCTGGTATTCCGTCTGGAACTTGACCTAGCCCCTTACAGATTTCTGAGAACGCGTTCACATCTTCTTCTGTCTCAAGCGCATCGATGAGATCACTGGCCCACCAATCGGTCGTATACCCTGCAGGAACCAGATTCTTGTTGTTCTCCATAAATTCCCCATAACCGATGACAATCTCTCCATTGTCCCAAATTGAGCGAATGTCGCCGTGTATTTTTCTGAGATGTTCGCTCTCATCAATTCGCAAGAATTGACCTGAAGAAAGAACCACCCAAGGCCCTTCAGAGTCGTTGCTTGGTGTCACCGCACAAGCCTTTCCGGGACGCTCGATTTTCATCTGTGTTCCAATGGTGATGAAATCGTCAAGGACCAACATCGAGGCTGGATTAAGGGACGCTGCCGCGAGTCCCGAGGGGCGACCTCGCCCATAACGCAAGCGGAAACCACCCGGTTGCTGAGGACCTCCAAAAATAGGTCGGCCAGCGATGATGTCCTTCATGAATTTATCAATCGGAGCAACCCTACGGCTCTTGAACGCGTCCTTGTCAGAACCGCCTTTGTCCTCTTTTCCTTTGGATGCAAATTTCGAAATGAAATCCCATCCAGGAACTTTGAGTCGCTCGGTATGCTTCTGGATTTTCGGCGCCTTCAAACACATACCTTCTCCGATTACGAGAAGGACACCGCCACGAATACGTGCTTCGTCGATGTTTCGAACACGACCGTACCCTGCGCATTCGATGGATTCGGTCGATTCACCGTTGATCATGACAGGGCATGCTCGTACGATTTCGTCGATTTCAGCAGGTGAAGGTCGGTACTGCAGGTTTCCACGATACAAACCAAATTCTTCCTTGACACGTTCGACTTCACCATCGCTTGGAATGTACGGTCCGACGTTCAATTCACGGCGAATCATGTCAGCAATCAGAACAGCAAGAGCTTGTGCGGTACCTCCTGCAGCACGAATCGGTCCGGCGAAATGGATGGAGACGAATGGAGACCCATCGACATTGTTCAACAAGCGAACTTCACTGATGCCTTCCAAAGGAGCAACGAGTACAGCTTCGGTCAGGATGGCAAGGCCGACGCGCAAGCCAACGTCGATCGATTTGACCATGTCGTATCCTTTCTCTCTGAATCCCTTGGCAACACGTTGAGCCATCATGATCGAGGTTGTTTCACGGTCATGTTCTGCGAGGAGAGTTCGAATATCGTCTGCAACAGGATAGGAATCCAAGTGTTCAATCAACAACTTCTCAGTACGGCTAGCGAGATCGTTTGCACGTGGAATCTCAACAAATGGTTTCGGATCGAGACCGAGTTGCCGAGCCTCTTCAGCCACCCTGTACGCATGATCCGCATGGTCATCGAGAATCTGTTGGTATCGCTCCATTTCTTTCTCAAGTCTTGGAACATCGACGCCAATCAAAGGATTCAGGTGATTGGTCGATGTTTCGTTTGACATGAACTTCGACCCCTGTTTCTGTGTTGTTGTCGAGACTTTATGATGCAATCGGCTGACCCGTATCCTCTTTGCTAGCCCAACATTCATGCATTGGGTGCCACAGCACTGATGCATGAGCGTTCATGCATCGTTGAAATCGTTACCAGAGTGGAATCGATTGGTCGAACTCGTTCGAGAACTTGCCTTCCTCGACGGAGGTTCCGATGATGCGTTCACGCTTGCATCCGGTCGCCAATCGCGTTGGTTCTTCGACATGAAGCCCGTGATGATGCATACTGAATCTTCGAAACTGCTTGCCCACCTCTTCAATTATCGATTGGACGACCTCAATCCTGATTTTGTCGGTGGACTCGAACTCGGGGCTGTCCCGCTTACGGCGATTGTTATCACGGGTGCTGAATCGGACCATCGCAAAGGATTCATGGTTCGCAAATCCCCGAAAGGACGAGGCGGTCGCAAGACCAACAATCCGCCCGGAATCGAGGGTGCATCCATTGCAGGTGGAGGTAGTATCGTCATTCTCGAGGATGTCACCACCACTGGAGGTTCCTCGATTCAGGCCGTTGAACGCATCCGTGAAACCACCTCGTGCGATGTTATCGCAGTCATCAGCATCCTTGATCGAGAGGAAGGTGGTGTTGAGGCCTTTGCAGAAGCAGGAATTCCGTTCGAAAGCATCCTCACACGTTCCGATATCGCTCAGTAGGTGACTGGATTGGACGTTATGATACCATCCGAACAGACCGAAACAGGTCAGTCGGTTCCAGATGCTTCGTTCAACGATCTTTCGTTCTTTCATGCGAGCGAGGGAAAACCGCTCGCTACCCCTTGGCAAGTTGCCATGACACGAGCGGATTATTTGGCGCGATTCGAATTGCCGATGGGCATGTTGCTCGATTGTGCCTGTGGTTCGGGCATCCAACTCGCAGCCTATTCTTCTCGGCTCAAGCAACCCGCTCTAGGGATTGAATTGGACCGTGATCGGGCAGTTGCGAGTTGCCTGAATCTCAATACCGTTGCTCGTCAATACGCCTCGTTTGATCAAGGATGGCACCGTCGTTCGCTCGTTGTATCAGGCGATGGAACTGCAAGCGATGCAATCGCTTCGGCTGTTGGGCTGGAATCGAACAGCGTTGCAGTGCTAATACTCGACCCTGCACGTCCTCGCAATTCACGCACGCATGACCTTGACGAAATGCAACCGAACCTTACGAGTGTGTTCGAAGCATGGAAGCCGTATCTCGCCTCCACGAATCGTGGCCCTTGCATCATTCTCGATCTCTCTCCGCGATTGACTCAAGAACTTCGAGATGGTGTCGAAGCCATCGTTGATTCGTTTTGGCCAGGTATTGAACGAACATGGACGTGGATGTCCCGAGGAGGGGGTCGCGTCGACCGGCTCGAACTTTGGCTTGGCGGCGTTGCAACACCCACTATCAGCAAGCGTTTTGTTCGCCTATCTCGCACTTTTGGTGGCGAAGACAACGTCATCGAGCAACACGAATCTGTTCAGATTGAACGTCTTGCTCTACAAACAGCTCGTCGGAACGAATGGGTGACGATTCTCGATGCAGCTCTGGTTGAAAGCGGTCTTGTTGATGCTTGGTTGGGAGAGCAACTGAGCTCTGCTTCCAACCTTCGTTGGGCAGAGTCATCACCTCGCCGCCCACGAATCCACCACAATGGCCCTTTGAAAAACGATACGCACCCGTTTGTTGTCGCTTCAGGCCGAGTTGTTGAACTTCTCGATGTTCCTCTTGACGAGGCGAATATCGATACAATCGTTGCAACTGCCATCGACAACGACATTTCGGCGTTGACGATTCGATGTGGTCTTGATGCTGCGCTTCAACCCCGATTGCAAGGGAGCATCGATCGACAACTTCGCAACAGACAAGGTCGCAGGAGGGCGTTTTTGACACGACATACATCCTCAAACCATCTCCTTCTCTGTGTCCAATATCCGCAGAATTCTGATACCTGAAATCGGACCCCTGCATCGCGGTCTTGA
>CEUK01011726.1_pt1 | contig 14032 bp, 11 predicted proteins | sample 356451 | NCBI WGS metagenome assembly CEUK01 (sample SAMEA2622843, study PRJEB7988) | marine metagenome | isolation source: saline water (ENVO:00002010), including
TCGAACCCAGGAGAGAATGAACCTTCAAACTTTTCCAAAAACTTATTTTTATCGCCTCCATTCTCAATAAATTGACAAACATATTCACAGTCTTCGATTGTGAGAATAACAAGATAATGACTACCAAAATTATCGTATGCTCTGCTGGCAGTTGCACGAGTCTCTTCATGGTCAGCTTTTCCATGAATTACCGAAGTGTATCCCTGCTTTGAATAATTACGGACTCTTTTCCATACTCTCATCACATCACCACATGTAGTATCAACGATTTGGCAGCCTCTTTTGTCTATCTGATCCATCAATGAAATCTCTGCTCCAAAAGCTGGTACAATAACAATGTCATCAGGCTGTAATTCGTTTAGTAATCCAGACGATGGATGGATGGCAAGTTGTTGAATGTCCATCTGTTGTATTTGGCGATTGACTTCAGGATTATGAATGATCTCTCCAATTAAATATACTTTTCTATCAGGAAAAACTCTCCGGGTCGCATATGCCAAATCTATAGCTCTTTCAACCCCATAACAAAATCCAAATTGCTTAGCCAAAATAATTGTAGTATTACCGATGGTGTAACAATTATCTGATTCCCTAAATTTTTCTACTACCCGGCTTCTGTAATGCGCCTCAACCTCGGTCTGAACACCAGACATTACCTCTGGAGTCCTAACGTTAACACGGCGACTCTTTCTTTTATTATTTGGGGGAGACTGGTCTGCTGCTGGCATTACAAAGGATCCTTCTCAAATAAATCGCCTTTCCTCTCTAAATCGTCAAAGTATTTATCGGATATCAAATAGGATCGAGGAGGGTCTGGATCTTTGTAATCTTGAGGCCTTCTTATGTTTTTTCCTATAGTCAAATCCTCTGGAAAAGAATCATTAATTTCAATTGGTGTTCCTGGACGAACTAATGCAAAAAATTTAGGCGCTACATTTTGATTAATTCTTAAGCATCCATGCGTTTTAGGTACAGGGTGAACATAACCACTATGAAAACCGTATCCAGATTTAAACTCAACCCAATAAGGCATTGGATATCCTACATACTTAGAACCCTTTGGCGTCATATCCCTTCTCCCTGGTACGATTCCAGAGGAGGTAACATGAAACCCATATGTATTTGATCGTTTTCTGGGTAATTTGTTATAGGCCCTGAAAGATCCTAAAGGAGTAGGACTTTCATTTTTGCCAATACAAGTAGCCGTTATCAATAAAGGTTTATTTTCTTCGAGAACGTAAATAGCAGAATTCTGTAAGGATACTTTTACTCGAACTTTATTTGGATTTGATGGTCTGTAGGCCAGAGAATCATAATTTCCGACATCGTAAGAATTACAGCCAACAAAATTAAACAAAGCAAAACTAGCAATATTTAATATAAAGAAACTATTTTTTGTCATATAAACCAAATAAGAAAGATGCTTGTTAATTATTATATATTTCCTAATAGTTGACAAACATTAAACAAATACTATTTTCCGTTAGTTGTTTTAAAACAACTGTTTGTTTGTGTTTCATGTTTTAAATAGCGCTTGAATTAATCAAGCGCTGTTTTTTTAAAATGGTTTGAGGTTTGTTTAATTAACTCTCTGTATTCATTTACTTTACTATCAAATCTCGATCGCTTTTTGAAAACCTCCTTATCAGGTCCTTTTGGAAAAAATTTAATAATACACTGCATTAAATTAATTAATACTTTTAGGTCAGAAAAACTTACGAACTCTTCTTCAATTTTATTTTGATCACCACAATTATGATAATTTCCTAATGGTAAAGAAATTCCAGCGACTGGAATATCGAAAACTGATAAAGCTGAGGCTTCGCATGCTCCCAGATCCAACAATTCACGCTGTATTTTTAAATTAGACTCTTTGGCAGCAAATAAAATAGATTCGGTAGCATCATGATCAAAGACAGTCAATCTATCACCCAATCTGCAAATGGGCCCTTCGCCGACCTTTGATTTGCCAGTAGGAATACTTGTTTCGATAGAAACAAAGCATGCATCATCACAATAAGGCCAATTCTTTGCCAGTTCAGTAGCTCCTACAAACCCTACTTCTTCCGCTCTAGTAAATACAGCTCCAACAGGAGTAGAAATATTTTCTGATGATAATATTTGAATTAAGGTAACTATTGCAACACAACCTATTAAATCATCGCAAGCTCGAGATTTAATTAAATCTTCATCAATTTTATATGGCAATAGATCCCACATGGCAAAATCCCCAAACTCTTTTATAGGAAAATTACATTTCAAATAACTTTCCGGAACACCACCAAGAAACACATAATCTCCATTCTTCTTAAAATCTTCTATTTGATTTTCTTCATGACTCAACCATTTAACATATCCTGGGTGATCCATATGGGCGCCAAAAATCCATTTAGGCTTTTTGTCTTTAGGACCAACATTTACAATTAAATTTCCAAACGAATCGGTACTGATTTCGGTATCTTTACAATCTGACAACAAATCTATTATCGTTTTCCGAAGTAAATATTCATGAAATGGTGCAGTAGGTGTCCGCAAAATAGATTCCAAGTTGTTAATAAGATTTTTCTTATCCATTGTATTAAACTATTTTTTTAAAATACTTTTGAAAATAAATAAACACATGAGGCATTTACGCTATCGAATCGAATGGTTTTTCATAAAATCCATGCAACTGATCGCCCCTCTCCTTCCTAGAGCTTTAATAGTAATGTTATCTGAACAAATTGGGAAGCTAGCTTTTGTTTTTGACACTAGAGGAAGGATTACAGGCATAGCAAATTCAAAATGTGTTATGGAATCAGGTGAACTAGTAAATATCAACACTCAAGAAATGATATTAAAAAGTTACCAATACTTCTCGAGAAGCATGATAGATTTATTCTGGGGAAAGCGCCTAAACAAAAATAATTATTCGAAATATATTCAAGTAGAATTCGAAGATAAGGTTGCGCATGAAAAAGCCATTAAAAATGGAGCAATTTGGGTTACTCCTCACTATGGTAGCTTTGAGTGGATAAGTTTAGCAATGGGATTTCTCGAAGTCCCTTTCGTTGTTGTTGCACAGGATTTCAGAAATCCAATGCTTACTGAAATCTTTAAAAATTCGAGAGAGCATAGCGGACATCAAGTTATTTCGTCTAATAGAGCCGTCATAAAATTACTTAAAACATTAAAACGACATGGTAATGCCGCCCTTCTCACCGACTTAAATGTTAAACCTAGCAAAGAGGCCATCCCCATTAAGTGCTTCTCAAAGATAACTTCAGTTACTCGACTCCACGCATTTTTGCACCACCAAACCAAGTTACCAATAATACCAGGAATATCGATACCCTGTAATGATGGATCATACTTAATGAAAGTATTAAAACCTATCGAATATTCATCCGATTTAAATGAACAAGAAACAGCCCAAAAATGTTGGGATGTGCTGGAAAAATCTATTAAAGATTTCCCAGAACCTTGGTTATGGATGTATAGACACTGGCGGCATAAGCCAATATTGAGTAAAGAGAATGAATATCCATTCTACGCGAAGGAATCGGTGAGCTTCGAAAAGTGGATGAGTAATTACTAATTAAGCTCCAACAGGAGATAATTCACCGGGACTAATATCATCGCCAAGTGAAGAATCTTCGCTATTTTTTAGCTTCTTGTTTTCAGTATCAATTTCTGGTGGCATCGGACTAGGCGGCGGGTCACTCATTTCACCATCATCCATCAAATCTTTAATGTGAGAAGCGTCTAAAGTTTCATATTCAAGCAAGGCATGAGCAATCAAGTCTAGTTCTTCTCTGTGACTTAAAAGCATTTCTCTAGCCTTGTTGTAAGCGGTATCAATAAGACGTTTTACTTCACTATCGATTTTCTGAGCAGTACTTTCAGAATACGATCTAGTGGCAGTCATGTCCCTAGCTAAGAATTTATGCTCTTGATGATCCCCGTACTCGACCATTCCAAGATCTTCACTCATACCCCATTGACAGACCATTTTCCTGGCGATGTCCGTTGCCATTTTAATATCTCCACCGGCACCGTTAGTTACATCTCCAAAAACAATTTCTTCCGCAACCCTACCTCCCATGGCAACTACTAGGTGATCAAGCATTTCAAATTTGCGTTGGGTATATTTATCTTCCTCAGGCAAAAACATTGTTACACCAAGTGCTGGTCCTCGTGGAATAATGGTTACTTTATGTAAAGGGTCGGTGTGCTCTAATAGTACATTTAAGATGGCGTGCCCAGCTTCATGATATGCGGTATTTTCTTTTTCTTTTTCACTTAATGCCAAACTTCTTCTCTCTTTACCCCATCTAACTTTGTCCCTTGCTTCTTCAAGTTCAGAGAGTGTAATGGCTTTCAAACCTTTACTAGCCGCCATTAACGCTGCTTCATTAATAACATTCGCAAGTTCAGCTCCTGAATAACCTGGTGTGCCTCTGGCAATAATTTCCAAATCAACACCTTCAGACATTTTAACTTTTTTAGCGTGAACCTCTAGAATGGCATGTCTACCTCTAACATCAGGCAATCCAACGGTAACTTCGCGATCAAATCTTCCGGGTCTCAACAATGCGGGATCAAGTACATCAGGTCTGTTAGTTGCTGCAATAATGATAACACCCTCCTGAGTTTCAAAACCATCCATCTCAACGAGCAGAGCATTTAATGTTTGTTCACGCTCATCATGACCTCCCCCAAGACCATGACCCCTATGTCTTCCTACAGCATCTATCTCATCGATGAAAATGAGACAAGGCGCATGCTTTTTACCCTGCTCGAACATGTCCCTAACCCGGGAAGCACCCACACCAACAAACATTTCAACGAAATCAGATCCGCTTATACTAAAAAATGGCACGTCTGCCTCGCCTGCAATTGCTCTAGCAAGTAACGTTTTACCAGTGCCTGGTGCTCCAACCATCAAAACACCTTTTGGAATTTGTCCGCCTAGACGTTGAAATTTTTTAGGATCCTTTAAATATTCAACAAGTTCAGATACTTCTTCTTTAGCTTCACTAACACCAGCAACGTCTTTGAAAGTAACTTTCTTCGTGTCCATGTTGAGCATCTTTGCTTTACTTTTTCCAAAGCTCATTGCTCCACGACCGGCCATTTTCATTTGTTGCCTAAAAAAGAAATAAAGAATAAGCAGAATCAACAAAATGGGTAATATCGTAATCATTACCGCACTCATCGTGTTGCTTTCAAACTTGGGGGTATAAGTTAAACCGTTACTTTTCAGAAGTTCAGATAACTCTTCTTTTTGAAATTCAACATTAACGGGTACTTCAATCTTGCTTGATGTTTCCTCAGTCCCATCTGATTTGAGGTGAGCAATTATAGTCTCCTCAGAGCTTTCTTGTTTTCTGACTAATTCAAGTGGTTTTTTGTCATCAATTTTCCCATCATTAACATACCCCTTAAATTCAGGCCAAGTCGTTGGCTTACCTTGAGTTGAACTTTTCATGTTCAAAGCAAGGAAAATTAGAAAACAAGCGATACCTATGAAAATAAGTCCTTTGAAATTTACAGGGGACTCATTTCCTTTAGGATCTTTAGAATTATTATCTTGAGGCATTCTTGGGTCATTTTCAGACATATTCTCGAGGGTAAACTTTATTATATTAATAATACATTACAGAACTATAAACTAATGAAATTATGTTTATTAGAAGCTAGTCAGTAGTGCAGTAGTTCCATAACTTATAACATGATTTTGGTGATTAAATAAAAATTTCACTTAAAATGTTAAGATTCATTCAATAAAACGGAATTTTACTAATTACAGATCCATGGCAAATGTTGAAAACAATTACTTCTCAAATCTTAACTCATAATGCTAGAGATTGAAACCATAGAATTACGAAACGTCAGTCACAGCTACGGCGACGGATCGAATGCTATTAGCAAATTAGACGTTAAGGTCAAAGCTGGAGAATTAATTTGTATAATTGGGCCAAGCGGTTGCGGGAAAAGTACGATATTAAAAATTTTAGCTGGCCAATTAAAACCTGACAAAGGAGAAATTTTTTATAATGGCCAATCACTCTATGAAAATCTAAAAGAAATTCGGCCTCATATTTGTTATGCTCCTGAAGAAGAATCATTCGATCCCTTATTAAGCGTTCGTGAAAATATAAATTTCGCAACCTCAATCAGACGGCCAGATTTTAGTAAAGAACAATGTAAAAATAAAACACAAAATCTTTTGGAAGAACTTTTACTTTTAGAAAAAGATAAAGTTGTTCCTGGGGACCATTTTCAAAAACTACTTTCAGGAGGTGAAAGAAAGCGCCTGAATGTTGGTTTAGAATTAACGAGTGGGGCTCCTCTGTTGTTAATTGATGAGCCAACTACAGGTCTTTCCTCATATGACTCAGAGAACATTATTAATTGTATAAAAAAAAGGAGCGACTCCAAAACATGTTTTGTAAGCATACATCAACCCAGTAGAAAGCTATTTAAATCATTTGATCAAGCACTACTACTTGATGCACAAGGAAACTTAGCTTTTTTTGGAACTCCTGATGAAATGGAGAATGTCTTCAAAAAACATCTCCAAGATCGCATAAACAAATCACTTTCGAAGGAACCCTCAGATTTGCTACAAATACAAAATTTAGATTCCCCTGAGTTTATACTGGAATTACTTCAAATAAATTTTCACAAAAATAATGAATCCAAATTATCAGAAATAGAAAAGACATATAATCCTGATGAACCATCAGATGATAAATCAACTACATCTCGATCCGCTACTGTAATTACCGCAAAAAAAAGGAGTCACAAACAGTTTACAACTCATTTTTGGCGCGCATTTTTGACCAAAATAAGAAATAAATCTGGATTGTTTTCAGGTCTATTAATTTCACCCGTTTTAGCATTTTTTGTAGCGGGCGTTTTACGTTATTCAGAAACGCAAAATTATACATTTTCAGATGCTCCTCACATCCCTGCATATATCTTCATTTCTTTAGTCGTAGCGATGTTTCTTGGACTGACCAATAGCGCAGGAGAAATAATGAGAGATAAGAGAATTCTATCAAGGGAGCGGGGCCATGGCATCATTCTAACTCACTATATATTATCAAAATTCATCGTCTTGTCCTTTATTGCTATGGCTCAATCTTGGATCTACGTATGGATCGGCAATTCAATATTAGAGATTCATCATATGCATTGGTATTACGTTTTGTGGATAGTGATGACAAACTTAGTTGGTGCATCTATTGGATTACTAATTTCAGCTATATCAAAGTCTCACATAACTGCACTCTCATTAATTCCGGTGGTTATCATTCCACAAATACTTTTGGCTGGAGCTTTGATTGAATACAATCAGATCAACCCACTTATTTATCTTAAAAAGGATCATTCCACTCATTCCTTGAGCAACAAGGTCCCAGAGTTTTGTAATTTGATTCCGTTGAGGTGGTCCTATGAGTCAATCATTATTTCTCAAAACAAACATAACTTACTCAATAAAACTTTGACCAGCATTGAAAAAACAAAAACAAATCTGCTAAATAAAAAAGAACTTAGCGAAAGCGAAAAAAACAAATTGAGCCAACATAAAGAAGCCTACACTTTGCTTTTTGGCATAAAAGCAAAAGACTCAAATGAAATGACCAAATTAATTGAGAAAATTAATAATTCCTTAAAAGGTAATACATTTAATGCTCAGGATTATTTCGTTGATGGAGATTTAAGTTCTACTGAATTATTCTTAAATAATAAGGTAAATGATTTAATAACTGCTGCAGAAATAGAAATTGAAGATTATAGAAACTATTCAAATAAGGACGACAGCAAACCGAATGTATTTTTAGCCAAAGAAAAAACCTTCGTTGGACGTGACATCAATACAATCAATTTCAACTTTTGGGTGCTATCTCTTTTCATAATAATCTCAATGATTTTAACGGGCACTGTTTTGAGAAAAAAAATTAATAGCTATTCAGGACAATTCATTTGATACCCATAACCAAACAAAAACCCTCACGGTAATAAGAAAATTGGGACTCAACTATTTGGTCTTGGCTCAAAATCCCCAATACATGAACTCCATAAAGTGAATTTGTTACAAACACTGTCAGATCAGATCCCTCCCAGTCTATGACTTGATGATTTGATCGAATGGGACCGATAATATGATTAGGAGTATTCTTAATTTCGTTGAAGAATGGCTTTGCGAGTTCAATACCGGAATTTACAATTACCGGATCTGCTCCCGATTCGATTAACTCATTACCAGATCTATCAGAGATAAAAATACCAGTCAGCGATTCTTGGGAATGTGCCCATCTTACAAAAGCATTCAATCTCAAGACGAGAGATTCACCAGAAATCAATTGCGATAATAAAGGCTTAGAATTTGAACGTTCACCTAATTTATTATTCGCGGCTCTTGTTGAAATGATTCCACTTTTTTGGGCTCGCTTCTTTATTTCTGCCAGTTGTGAACCAATCTTTAAAATATCAATATCGCTTTCATCGGATATCGAATCTTCATTATTCGTTAATTGCTGGCTAAGTGAATAACTTTCGAGATCTTTAATATCTAAATCTCCATTTTCAAAGTCTGTATTTTCTTTAGCCAACTCCTGGCCTAATTGAGACAACTCCTCTGGGTCAATCCAATAATCCTTTGATGCCATTTTCTTGTGTACTTATATTAGATATACCAAGTTTAATTTCTAGTTCTGCCACGACTTGATCGAAAATTATGGCAGCTGGTAATGGGTTTTTCGATAACAATCCTACGGGTACGCCTAAACTACTTGCCCTTAAAAAGACATTATCCCTAGGGATCGAAGTTTGGAACATTATGCTTGGAGGCAACACTGATCTTAATTGCGACTCAGCTTCAACACATTCTCTTAACTGAGAGTTTACCATTGTCATTAAAATACCCGCAACATTAATCTTTGTACCTTCCCTTCGAATGCCAAGAATTTTTTTTAATACTTGTGGCACTGATCTAACTCCCAATGGTTCGGCCTGTTGAGGTATAATGATACTAGTACTTTGTTTTATGATACTGGTAGTTATGGCACCTATTCCTGCAGAAGTGTCAACAACAACAAAATCGACCTCTTTTAAATTTAAATTTTGAAACAATAATCGCACATTGTTTGAAAAATTGTTTATGTCAATCTGGTGCTCATCAATGAGATCACTTTGATACCCTGCTGTAATGATATGATAATTTGGTAATTTTGTATTAGTGATGAGTTCTTCGAAAGAAACTTCACCGAGAATAGCGTCATAAAAACCATAACGCCTCTTCGTATTTCGAGATAAAGAATGACCCACAGAACCTTGAGAATCCGTATCAATTAATACGACTCTGTATCCTTTATTCGCCATTGAATAGGACAAGTTTATTGCAGCAGTAGTCTTACCAACTCCCCCTTTTTGACTAGCAATTACAATTACATTCACGCAAATAAAAATATGTCTCGTTCAATATAATATTATAAAAGTTTTTAATAGAATTAATAGAAAGAAAAAAATATCTTTTTTCCCGATGGCAAAGAAACTAAATCATAATGCGGAATAATTTTCGTTAATGTTCAATTAATCACTTATTTATAAACACTGTTGGACATTTCAATAATTCCTGCAATTTTACAGATTCCATTTTTGGTCCAGCAATTTTATCTCACTAATAATAACCCCAAAATCAATGTCCCATAAGTCTTTTAGCCATCTAATCATAGCATTTATTTTTTTCATTAATAATCTATCAGCAGATAGCATTAAACTTAAAAACGGCACTGTTCTTGAGGGAAAAATTGTAGAGGAAACAACAGAATCCATCACAATAGAGTATAAAGTTACAAAAAGTATTAACGACATCAAAACGGTCAAACGATCTGACGTATTAGAAATACAAAAAGAATCAGAAGATGAAAAAGCATTCAAAAAGCTTAATGGAATATTACCTACTGATGATTTACTAAATGCTGAAGAGTATGATGAAATTATAAATGGACCTCTAACAGAATTTTTGAATAATTTTCCAGCAAGTAAACATAAGGCAAAAGTTCAAGAAGTTGTCGATGAATTAAAGAAAGAAAAAGCTTTAATTGAATCAGGAAGCGTTAAATTAAATGGCAATTGGATAAGTCCGGAGGAGGCTGCAAAAGATAATTACAACCACTCTGCTCGCATTGTTTTTGCTAGAATGCAAACAATGTCAAAGAAAGGAAATTTTCAAGAAGCATTCAACTATTTTGAGGAATTACAAAATAAATTTCCTCATTCAATAGCCTATACAAACGCAATTCCTGCCGCCTTAGAAACCCTTCCAAAATACGATATAATTTTGACTAGAGAAGAAAAGGCATACCAAATCCGCACCAAAGAAAGAGAAGAACAATATAGGTCAATGGACGCTCAAGATAAATTACGCACTGAGCAAGCATTTCAGTCAGCAATGAAGAAATTTCAGGAAAAGGTTAAGGAAGCCCAAACAATGAAAAAAGTCTGGTTGCCAATTAATCAATGGGACCTGAAAAGCATCCAAGGTGCAAGACAAACAATATTGAAAGAAACCAAAAAATTAGAATCAATCAATTTAACAGCTAATCGAACAACATCCGTGGCGCTCTCAAATGCTTTCTTAAATGTATCCTCTGGAGACCTAGAGAATGCCAAAAAAGAATTGGCAGTTGCAAAAACTAATGGCGCAAGAGGCAAAGCAATTGATGACCTATCAGATAAAATTGACAATGGTTTAAAAGAAAAAGAAGAAGCTGAGAGAGCGGCAGCTATTGCAGCAGCAGAAATAGAAAGAAAAGAAAAAGAAGACAGTGAAAAAGAGGCGAAAGAAAAGAAAAAGGCTGAAGATGAGGCATTAGCCGCAGCTAAAGATAGTCAGAAGAATTCTAATTCTAATATCAATTTGACCACACCAGAGCCAGAGGAGGGCGGTGGTATCCCCCTTCAAACAATACTAATAATTATTGTAGTTCTATTGTCCGTTTCAACAGTTTGTGCTAAGGTATTCCTTAAACCAAAGGAAGAGACAACCGGGTTCTCCGATGATGCTTTTGATAGCTCTGAGGATAGCTAAACATCATGAATTAATGTCAAACTCAAGGACAGCTGAGCAAAAGCGTGATACAGCCGAAACTAAAGTTGAAGTCAAAATAGATATTGATGGATGCGGTCAATCTAAAATCAATACAGGTGTAGCATTTTTTGATCACATGCTAACTTTGTTTTCAAAGCATAGCCTCTGTGATTTGGAAATCATTGCCGATGGCGACATTGAGGTCGATTATCATCATACCGTTGAAGATGTTGGCATTGTACTCGGTAGTTGTATTAAGGAAGCACTACGTGATAAAAAAGGAATTTATAGATATGGTTGGTCCTTACTCCCCATGGATGAGACCCTATCTAGGGTAGCTGTGGACTTTGGAGGTCGTCCTTACCTGTCATTTAATGCACCAGAAAAAATTGAAAGTATAAGGGAATTCTCTTTCGGTTTGGTCGAAGAGTTTTTGAGGGCCTTTGCCAACAATGCTGGGGCTAACATTCATGTTGAAGTAATTTCAGGTCGGGATGCACACCATATTGCAGAATCAATATTTAAGGGACTAGCTAAAGCCTGTGATATTGCTTTCAAAATTGATCCACGAGTCGAAGGTGTTCCAAGCACAAAAGAGACTCTCTAATAGCAATTTGAAATTAAGTTTAAAATAAATCAATGATAGGAGTTATTGATTACGGAGCAGGAAATTTAAGGAGCGTTTGCAACAGCCTCAAAAAACTTTCAGTTGATTGTCATGTTGTTAAAGCACCGAGTGACTTAAATAAAATCCAAACTATGATTTTTCCAGGGGTCGGCTCATTCGGAGATTCATCAGATCAATTAAAAAAACAATCATTATTTGAACCAATAAGAGAATGGATTATCAACGACAGACCATTTCTTGGTATATGTATCGGTTTCCAAATGCTTTTTGACTCCAGTGAAGAAAGCCCTGGCTCTGAGGGACTTGGTATTATACCCGGCAAGGTTATTAAATTCTCAGAGCAAACAAATTTAAAAGTCCCTCATATGGGATGGAATAAAGTTCAGATTAAAAATCTCAACGATCCTGTCTGGCAAAAGATTGATGACTTAACTCACTTCTATTTTGTTCACTCCTATTTCCCGAAACCCGACAATCCTGGGGTTTCGTCATCAACCACAGGCTATGGAGTAGATTTCACCTCCAGTATTAGGTTCGGAAATATTTTTGGCACCCAATTCCACCCTGAAAAAAGTCAAAAGTCAGGTCTTCGTCTAATAGAGAATTTTTTAAAATCAACCTAAGTCAAATCACTGACTAACTCTCATTGGCATTAGAACATATAGAAATGAACCGGTCGTCCTAATCACTCCCGGGCTCATTTCATCAATTAATTCTAAATAAATTTCATCAGCGTCAAGATTTCGTAAAGGAGCCATTAAAAATTCTGGATTAAAGGCAATCTCCACACCAGGCCCTTTGTAGGAAACTTCAATAGTTTCATTCGCTTCTCCAACATCTTGGGAATTGGCGGTGACATTAATTTGATCTTTAGAAAATACACATTTAACGGAATTAGATTTCTCGTTAGCTAGTAGTGAAACTCTATTTACAGTGCTAAGGAAACTTTCACGATCTAAAGGTATCCTCTCTTTAGTTTCTTCTGGTATAACTTGATTATAATTAGGGTAATTACCCTCAATTAGCTTACTAACTAAAATATTATCATTAAGCTCAAAAGAAATTTGAGAGTCGCTAATGGAAATTTTAACCTCTCCATCATCAGACAAAAGTCGCTGCAATTCGTTAACAGCTTTGGTTGGAACGATGACCTCTGTCTCCAGACTTTTCGGAAACTCAACATCATTTTGAACCATGGCTAATCGACGCCCATCTGTTGCTACAAGAGTCAATGAGCCGTCTTTAAATGAACACAAGATTCCATTGAGGACATATCTTGTTTCGTCAGTCGAAATTGCATAAGAGGTCATCTTTAGAGCCTCCTTCAGAACTTTCTGATCAATCTTATATTCATTAGCATCTTCAAATGTTGCTAAAGGCGGAAATTCTTCTTTCGAAAGACCAAGTATCTTAAAAAAACTTGGTCCACTTTTAATAGATGCTACATCCTTAGCGGTGACCTCCACACTAACTTCATCCGAGGGAAGTTCCCTAACAATACCTGCTAATCTTCTAGCTGGAAGAGTAGTAGAACCTGACTTGCTGACTGTCGCCTTAACGGATCCAGAAACTCCAACATCCAAATCAGTAGTAGTGAGCTTGAGTGCGTCACCCTCTGCCTCTAATAAAACATTAGAAAGTATAGGGAGGGTTGTTCTATTACTAACAACGTGCTGCACCTGTTGGAGACCCTCTATAAAATCCTCCTTGGAAATTTTGAACTTCATTATGGCTTTGAGTAAATCCGATAAATAATTTTAATTTTAAAACAAATTAAATTCAATTTGTTAACTACACTTAAATAATTAACGAAAAATTCAAAGGTGTCTAATATAAACTAGGTAATATGCCAAACAATGAACAGGAATCGGCGGAAAAAGTCGATTTTTCTCAAACGTTTGATAAACGAGTCCCCAAAATGCTGAGTTTATAGCGGAGATCTTGCGAATTTTCCATTCGAGACTCCACTTTTTTAACCGCATGAATCACAGTTCCATGATCTCTACCAAAAGCTCTCCCAATTTCAACAAGAGAGTGATCGGTCATCGTTCTCGATAAATACATGGCAATTTGTCTCGCAAAGGCAACATCTGAGCGGCGACCTCTAGCACTCATATCAGCAATTCGGACATCAAAATGAGATGCCACCTCTTTTTGAATGGATTGAATAGTTACCCTGCGTCTTCCTTCTTCTCTGAGAATATCTTTGAGTAATCCCTCGATAACTTCATCAGTTAAGGATTTACCACTCAGAGCAGAATAACTCGCTAACCTCATCATTGCGCCTTCGAGACGACGCACGCTTTTTCTAATCCTATCTG
>CEUK01082179.1_pt1 | contig 14003 bp, 12 predicted proteins | sample 356451 | NCBI WGS metagenome assembly CEUK01 (sample SAMEA2622843, study PRJEB7988) | marine metagenome | isolation source: saline water (ENVO:00002010), including
CGTGAAAAATATGCTTTCTGATGGAGCTACCAGTTTTACAGAAATGGGCCCAGGTAAAACTTTACAAGGTTTAGTGAAAAAAGTAGACAGACAAATTGAAACAGCAGGAGTGCAGTAATTGACTATTGCACGAGTGTATGATTTAACAGAGTATCAGAATTAAATAATTTATGAAGGTATTCATTTTTGAGCACCTTTTTTAATCCTCTTAATTGTTCATATTTATGAATATCAGTGCCAACAAAATCAACAAATTTTTTATCGATTAAATAGTTCGCACCATAAACAGCAGTATCTCCATAATTGCCAATCAGTGATAGTAAGTTAATTTGAAATTTTACACCCATTGATTTAAGATGATCAAATTTTTCTGGATTCATAATATAATAGGGATATCGTTCCGGATGCGCAAGAACTGGCGTATATCCGGCTTGAATCATATCTGCAATACTTTCGAAAATAAGTTGGCGCTCATTCAAATAACTAAATTCAAAAAGAAGGTATTTTTCTTTTCCAAAAGAGAGTATATCGTTATTTGCCAACCTTTTTGTTAATTCTTCATCAAAATAGTATTCAGCAGATGCATTGATAGTTATTTTAATATTTCGCTTATCAATTTCATTACGAATGACATCTAGTTTTTCTTTAATAGTTTCTGTCGAATTTCTGTAAAAATCGGACATAACATGTGGCGTGCATAATAAATGAGAGAATCCAATTTCTTGTAATCCTTCAATTAACTCAATAGACTGATCAATGTTTTTTGCTCCATCGTCAATTCCATGTAGAATATGACTATGCATATCGGCTTTTATAAACTTCGATATATTTAATGGCAATAACTCCTCTTGAGTTTTTTTCTGTTTAAAGAAACTAGATAAAAAGCCCATCTTGTCAACCTAGTGCAGGATAAAATTCGTTTTTAAACCAATCAAGCGTAATTTCCAAGCCGTCTTTAATACCAATTTCAGGATTGTATCCAAAATTATTTCTCGCTTTATCTATATTGGCTAATGAATCTCGAATATCTCCGGTTCGGGGCGGACAAATTTCGGCTTCTTTATCAGATTCAGCAGCATTTTTAAGTACTTCGTACAATTCTTTTACAGATGTTTTATATCCGCAAGCTATATTGTAAGCTTCCCCAAAGGCTTCTTTGTTTTCACATAACATTGCCTTAATATTAGCTTGTACTGCATTTTCAACAAATGTAAAGTCTCTGGATTGTTCACCATCTCCAAAGAATTTACCTGCCTTATTTTGAAGTAATGCATTCATATATAATGGAATTACCGCAGCATATGGTCCATTTGGACTTTGATTCGGTCCAAATATGTTAAAATATCTCAATCCAATAGTTTGCATCCCGTATGCAGTATTGAAAGTTTTTGCATATAATTCATTTGTTTTTTTTGAAACAGCATAAGGACTTAATGGATTCCCTGTTTTGTGTTCGTATTTTGGCATTTCAATATTGTCTCCATAAACAGAGCTCGAGCTTGCAAACACAAAAGTTTTAACATCTGCGTCTTTGGATGCAGTTATCATATTAAGAAATCCGGTAGAATTGGCTTCGTGAGTTAACAGCGGTGTTTTTAATGATCTTGGGACAGAACCTAAAGCAGCTTGATGAGAGACAAAATCAATCCCTTTTACTGCTTCTAAACATGTTTTTTTATTGGTAATATCACCTTCAATAAAGTCTAATCTTGAATCAGATATGAAAGGAGCTAGGTTTTTTTCATAACCATTGCTCATGTCATCTAATACACGGACCAGTTTTGCATCATTATCCAATAAATATTGAACAAGGTTGGACCCAATAAATCCTGCTCCGCCAGTTACAAGAAACGAAAAGTTTGATAAATTTTTATCGTGATATTTTGCTGTTATTTTCCAGTTATCTGTCAACATATTGATTTTCGTAGTAGTTTAAATAATCTCCGCTAACAATATTGTTTACCCATTCTAAATTGTCTAAATACCATTCAACGGTTTCTTCAATACCTTTTTCAACAGTATATTTAGGAGTCCATCCAAGTTCAGCGTTAATCTTTCCTGCGTCGATAGCATATCTTTGATCATGACCAGCTCTATCTTTCACGTAGGTAATTAACGACAAAGACTCATCTTTTTTTCGATTCAATTTTTCATCGACTAACTGAATAAGAAGTTTTACCAATTCAATATTTTGAAGTTCATTATGCCCTCCAATATTAAATGTTTCTCCTACCTTTCCTTCATGAAAAATTAAGTCAATTGCTTCGGCATGATCTTTTACATGAAGCCAATCTCTGACATTATCTCCTTTTCCGTATATGGGTAAAGGCTTGTTATTAAGTATGTTATTAATAACTAATGGGATTAGTTTTTCTGGGAATTGATGCGATCCATAATTATTTGAGCAATTGGAAATTTTAATTTTTAATCCGTATGTTTCATGATAGGCCCGAACAAAGTGATCTGAACTTGCTTTTGAAGCGCTGTAAGGAGACCTTGGATCGTATGGAGTAGTTTCTAAAAATAAACCTTCATCTCCAAGTGATCCATATACCTCATCTGTAGATACATGATAGAAAATATTGTCAGATTCTAAATTCCAGAAGTTTTTTGCAACGTTCAGAAGATTTACTGTTCCCAACACATTGGTCTGAACAAACTCTAACGGATTTGAAATGGATCGGTCTACATGGGACTCTGCAGCTAAATGAATGATATTGTCGACGTTAAAGTCAGAGAATATTTTTTTAAGCTCATTTTGATTACAAATATCGCCTTTCACAAATTCATAATTTGATTTGCATTCAATATCTTTCAAATTGTCCAGATTTCCCGCATATGTAAGTTTATCAAGATTGATTATTTTGTAATTAGGATATTTATTTACGAGTAATCTTACAAGATGACTTCCTATAAATCCAGCACCTCCGGTGATCAATATTGTTTTTGTAAATGAGTTCATTTTAAAAATGGGTTTTTTGGAATTTCCATGCTGAAGAAAGCATATCCTCTAAATTTAATTCGGCTTTCCAATTTAGACTCTTTTCTGCATGCTCACAATCTGCGTATATTGCTCCTACATCACCTTCCCTTCTTTTAGTTATTTCAAAATTTACGGTAGTATTACTTATTTTTTCAAAAGTTTTCAAAAGTTCAAGAACAGTAACACCTATTCCAGTTCCAATGTTAAAAACGGAATATGAATCAGTATTTTTGTTGTTAAAATCTATTGCATTAACATGGGCTTTTGCTAAGTCAACAACGTGTATATAATCTCGTATGCAACTTCCGTCTTTTGTGTCATAATCGTCACCAAAAACACTTAGTTTTTTTCTTATACCAGCTGCAACCTGAGTAACAAACGGAAGTAAATTATTAGGTCTTCCTGTAGGATAATCGCCTAATAAACCGGATTCATGGGCACCAATTGGATTAAAATATCTTAAATTACAAATTGATTTTGATGATGAATTATGAAAATCTTTTAAAATATCTTCCGAAAACACTTTTGTTTTTCCGTACGGAGATTCAGCTTTTCCAATGGGTGTTGATTCCGTGACAGGAATAGATTTTGGATTTCCATATACTGTGCAGGAAGATGAAAAAACTATATTGGAAATATCTTTATATTCACAAAGTTTAAGAACATTTGTGAGTGATTGAATATTATTTTTATAATATTTAAGTGGAAATTCAACAGACTCCCCCACAGATTTAAATGCTGCAAAATGGATAACTCCTGTAATCTGGTATTCTTCAGTTAATTCCTTTAGCTTATCATAATCACAAAGGTCAACTTCAATAAAGTTGAAACTCTCACCTGTAATTGTTTTTAAATGATTAAGTACAGAAGGGGATGAGTTTACAAAGTTATCCGCTATTAAAACCTCATAACCTTTGTTATGTAATTCAATAACAGAGTGACTTCCTATATAACCAGCACCTCCAGTTACTAAAATCATAAATTATAAACTTAAGTAGTTAATGCTTTCATTTTTATCTCTGTAGATACCTTTAACATCAACTAAAACTCCATTTTCTTTTAAGAGATTGTTGAAATAATCTTCATTTAAAGACAAGTAATCGGAATGATTTACAGCTACGATCACAGCATCATACTTTCCTGATATTTCAGGAATCAATTCAAACCCATACTCATGATTAATTTCTTCATTTGAAGCATGTGGATCATGAACCTCAACATCTACTCCAAAACTTTTTAATTCATCAACAACAGAAGCTACTTTAGAGTTCCTGATATCACTTACATCTTCTTTGAAAGTCGCACCCATAACTAATACTCTTGACTGAACAATTGTTTTTCCATTAGCAATAAGTTTCTTTACAGTTTGACGAGCTAAGTATGGCCCCATAGAATCATTTAGTGCCCTTCCTGAGTTTATTATTTTTGAGTGGTACCCTAATTCTCTTGCTTTGTAAGTTAAGTAATAAGGGTCAACACCGATACAGTGCCCCCCTACCAAACCAGGGAAGAATTTTAAAAAGTTCCATTTTGTACCTGCAGCTTCAAGAACTTCATATGTGTTTATTCCTATTTTACTAAAAATCATTGAAAGTTCATTCATTAAAGCTATGTTCACATCTCTTTGAGTATTCTCAATTATTTTTGCTGCTTCGGCGACTTTAATAGAGGATGCTCGATGTACCCCGGCGTCGATAACCATTTCATATATTTTTGCAATTTGTTCTGCAGAATCTGTACAACTTCCTGAGGCAACTTTTACAATTTTTGATAAAGTATGGTGTTTATCACCTGGATTAATTCTCTCTGGTGAATAACCAACTTTAAAATCCTGGTTGAATTTAAGTCCAGATTCTTTTTCAAGTACAGGAACACAATCTTCTTCCGTACATCCCGGATAAACAGTTGATTCAAAAACTACATAATCCCCCTTTGATAGTACTTTACCTACAGTTTTAGAAGCTCCCAGTAGAGGTTTTAAGTCAGGTAAGTTGTGCTCATCAATTGGTGTTGGAACAGCGACAATATAAAATTTAGAATCTTTTAAGTCATTAATGTTTGCTGTAAATTCTATATCACAGTTTTCGAATTCTTCAGGAGCAAGTTCTTTAGAAGGGTCAACCTTCTCTTTCATCATATTTACCCTTTCTTGATTTATGTCAAAACCTATAACCTTAGCTTTTTTAGCAAAAGCAAGGGCTATTGGTAATCCTACATAACCTAAACCTATAACGGCTAATTTTTCCTCTTTGTTGGCTATCTTTTCAGCAATCATTAATTTAAACTTTTAAGTTTGTATATTCTTTCAATAATTTCAACAACTTTTAATCCCTCATGAGATTTAGTTGTTATTTGGTTTCTACCATTTAGCGTATCAACAACATTTTCAATTACATATTGATGATTGGCCGCAGATCCTTGGTATGAACCATAATCGTTTGGTTTATTTACGGGGGCTAATTTAGGCATTTTATAGTTTTTTATGGTACATTGGGCTACTTTATCCATGTATTGCCCACCAATTTTAATAGAACCATTTTCAGCGATTATTGTAATACTGCTTTCAAGATTTTCGTTCCAAACTGATGTTGAGTAGTTTAGAGTTCCTAATCCTCCCTTTTTTAAGTTGAAATTAACAATTCCTGTATCTTCGAAACTTGTTAAATTTTTGTGATTAAAGTCTCTGAATTCTGCTGAATTTATTGTTATGTCCCCAAAAATCCAGTAAATCGTGTCTATGAAATGTGAAAATTGAGTAAAGAGGGTTCCTCCGTCAAGATCTTTTGACCCTCTCCATGTTGAGTTTTGGTAATATCTTTTATCCCTATTCCAAAAGCAATTGACTTGAATCAAGTAGATATCACCAAGTATATTTTCTGTTATGATTTTTTTTAACCATTGTGAAGGAGGTGAGTATCGATTTTGCATTACACAAAAAACATGTTTGGAAACCTCTTCTGAAGTCGAAATTACTGCTTCACATTCTTTTGATGTAAGTGCCATTGGCTTTTCACAAACTACGTGAAAGCCATTATTTAGGAGTTGAATACTTTGTTGAGCATGAAGTCCATTAGGAGTACAAACACATACAACATCAAATTCAATATCACTGTTAATGAGTTTATCAATGTTTTTGAAAAAAGGAACATCTCCAAATCCGTATTGTTTGAGTTCATTTTTTGGCAAAATATCGCAAATGGCAACAAGTTCAGAATCTTTATTTTGTGTAATCATTTCAGCATGTCTAATGCCAATGTGACCAAATCCCAGTATTGCAAATTTTATTTTACGATTCATCAAACTCTTTGAACAATATTATTATTTAACGAATATTCCTGATTTGATTCTTTACAAAAAGCTGTTTTCTCAATAAATTCCAATTTATGTCCATATTCACTAACCCAACCAATTTGTTTTGCAGGATTACCAACAATGAGAGCGTAATCCGGAACATCTTTTGTCACCACGCTTCCGGCCCCAATTAAAGCGTATTTGCCTATATTAATTCCACAAATTATTGTAGCATTAGCTCCAATACTGGCTCCTTTTTTTACTAAAGTATTTTTATATTCAGATTTTCGAGAGATGGCTGATCTGGGATTTAATATATTGGTGAAAACCATAGACGGACCAAGGAAAACATCGTCTTCACAAATAACACCAGTGTATATTGATACATTATTTTGAACTTTTACATTTTTTCCTAAAATTACATCATGAGAAATTACAACATTTTGTCCCAGATTACACTCTGATCCAATCTGACATCCGGGCATCAAATGAGAAAAATGCCAAATTTTACTGTTTTGGCCAATTTTACAATTTTCATCTATTACTGCTGTTTCGTGAGCGAAGTATGCCATTTAACGAGTTATATATTTTTCGAAATCGTTGTGTTCTTTTTTGTTTAATTCTTCGATTGATAAACTTTTGAAATATTCATAGGTAATCTTCAAGCCATCTTCCCTTGATACTATGGGCTCCCATTTTAAAATGCCGTTAGCCTTTGAAATATCAGGTTTTCTTTGTTTTGGATCGTTTAAGGGGAGATCTTTATAGATTACTTTTTGATTTGTTCCTGTAAGTTTAATAATTTCTTCAGCAAATTCACTTATGGAAATTTCAGATGGATTCCCCAGATTCACCGGAGTTTCGCAATCACTCATGAGCAATTTATAAATTCCATTAATTAAATCATCTACATAACAAAAAGATCTGGTTTGTGAACCATCACCAAAAATGGTTAAGTCTTCCCCTCTCAGAGCTTGTCCTATAAATGCAGGTAAAACTCTTCCGTCGTTAAGTCTCATTTTTGGTCCATAAGTATTAAATATTCTGGCAATTCTTGTTTCAATATTATGGAAGGAATTATATGCCATTGTAACTGCTTCCATGTATCTTTTAGCTTCATCATATACGCCACGAGGTCCAACAGGATTTACGTTCCCGTAATATTCTTCGATTTGTGGATGTACTAATGGGTCTCCATAAACTTCAGAAGTGGAAGCAACCAGTATCCTTGCTTCCTTATCTTTTGCCAGCCCTAATAAATTATGAGTTCCATATGAACTCACTTTTAATGTTTGAATAGGTATTTTTAAATAATCGATTGGACTTGCCGGAGAGGCGAAATGCAAAATATAATCTAAATCACCACTTATTTTAATGAATTTTGAAACATCATGATTGTGAAATTCAAAGTTTTTATTTGGTATAAACTCTTCAATATTTTTTAAATTTCCGGTTATCAAGTTATCCATTCCAATAACATAATGACCTTTATTTAAAAATTTGTTTACCAAGTGTGATCCTAAAAATCCAGCTGCACCGGTAATTAATGTTTTTTTCATTTTTTGTAGCAATTAAATTTCCTTTCTTCCAATACTGAAGTATCTGTATCCCAAAGAAGTCATTTTTTCGAGATCGTATAGGTTTCTTCCATCAAAAATCACTTTTTCGTTCAGTAACTGCGTAACTCTGTTGAAATCAGGATTTTTAAAAACTCCCCACTCTGTTGCAATTAAAAGAGCATCAGCGTTTTTCAAAACTTCATATTCATTTGAACCATATGTGATTTTATCAGAATAGATAGCTTTGATATTATCCATGGCTTCAGGATCAAAAGCACTAATATCAGCTCCTGAATCGATTAATTCATCAATTATATATCTTGACGGAGCTTCTCTGATGTCATCTGTATCGGGTTTAAAAGAAAGTCCCCATAGAGCAATTTTTTTTCCACTTAGATCATTACCAAAATAGTTTTTTATTTTAGGTACAATGATTGTCTTCTGTATTGAATTTACCTCTTCAACTGAATTTAATATCTTAAAATCATAGCCCATTTCTTTTGAAGAACGTATTAGCGCTTTCACGTCTTTTGGAAAACAACTTCCTCCGTATCCTATGCCGGAGAACAAAAATCTTTTCCCAATTCTGGTATCTGAGCCAATTCCAATTCGAACTTTATCAACATCCGCATCCAGACGTTCACAAATATTTGCAATTTCATTCATGAATGAAATTTTTGTAGCCAAAAATGAGTTGGCAGCATATTTTGTGAGTTCAGCAGACTTTTCATCCATGAAGATAATTGGGTTCCCTTGCCTTACAAATGGTCTATATAATTCCTCCATAATTTTTTTAGCCCGTTCGGAGGAAGTTCCAATAACTACTCTATCTGGTTTTAAAAAATCTTCGACGGCAAAGCCTTCTCGAAGAAACTCAGGATTGGATACTACATCAAAGTCTGTTTTTGCATTTTCTTTAATAGCGGCAGTGACTTTTTCCGCTGTTCCAACAGGAACAGTGCTTTTATCAACAATAACTTTGTAGTCTGAAATTATTTCTCCTAACTCTTTGGCAACATTTAACACGTAGCTCAAATCAGCACTTCCATCTTCGCCTGGAGGTGTTGGCAGAGCAAGAAAAATTAAATCTGTTTCTTCAACAGCTTCTTTGAGCGAATTTGTAAACCGTAGTCTTCCTTGTCTGATATTTCTTTCAAACAAAATATCCAGTTGAGGTTCGTAAATCGGGACTTTACCATTTCTTAGTCTTTCCAGTTTTTTTTCATCTATGTCTACACAGATAACCTGGTTTCCGGTTTCCGCAAAACAAGTTCCTGAAACCAGTCCAACATAACCTGTTCCTATTATTGATATTTTCATTTAAAGGATTTAATTGAATTAACGATATGCAAAATTGTCTCTTTGTTCAATTCTGTATGCATAGGTAAAGATAAAACTTTTGACTCTAAATTATTGGAATTTGGAAAGCTTCCTGATTTACTCTTTTTAAAAGCAGGCTGCTTGTGCAAAGACTTTGGGTAGTATACTGTTGTTGGAATATTTAATGAGCTTAAATGTGCTTTTAAGCCATCTCTTTTTCCATTTAGTACTTTTATGGTATATTGATGATAAACATGCTGCGAATAGTGTTCTTCAAATGGAGTTTCTATCCAGTTTATATCTTTCAATTGTGAAGAATATAAAGAAGCTGACTCATGCCTTAAGAATGAATATGAGTTTAATTTTCTTAGTTTAATACGAAGGATAGCAGCTTGAATAGAATCAAGCCTCGAATTAATACCAATAATTTCGTGGCTGTATTTTTGTTTGCTTCCATGATTGCAAATCATTCTTATTTTTTCTGCCAGTTTCGAGTTTTTAGTGAAAATTGCACCACCATCTCCATAACAACCTAGATTTTTGGATGGAAAAAAAGAAGTTGTTCCTATATCACCAATGGTGCCTGCCTTTTTTATTGAACCATCACTAAAAAGATAATTAGAGCCAAGGGCCTGAGCAGTATCTTCGATTATGAAAAGGTTGTGTTTTTGTGCAATTGTCATGATTTTTTCCATTGGTGCACACTGCCCATATAAATGAACGGGTATAATTGCTTTTGTTTTAGGACCAATTACTTTTTCTATTTCTGAAGGAATTAGGTTGAAATTTTTACTGTCAACATCTACAAAAATTGGTTGTAATTTGAGTAATGAAATTACCTCAGCAGTTGCAATGAATGTAAACGTACTGGTTATAATTTCATCCCCGGGATTTAAATCCAGGGCCATTAAAGCAACTTGAAGAGCATCAGTTCCATTACCACAGGGAATTACATGCTCAATATCTAAGTATTTTTCAAGCTCTGACGTGAATTTTTTAACTGAAGGACCATTAATAAATGAAGAATTTAAAATAACCTCTTTGATAGCATCATCTATTTCTTCCTTTATTTTCTGATATTGGGTTTTTAAATCTACCATTTGGATATTGTCCATATCTGATTGAGCTCTAAAGTTGGTATATTTGTTAAATGCAACAAATATACACTCTTGGTATATATTTCTTTTCTTTTTTGGTTAAAGTTTATTCTTTTTTAGATGGTAAAACAAAAAAGTTGATAGACGGACATGTTTCTACCTGGAAAATTATTGAAAATGTTGATTCTGAAGCATTTGTTTGGTTCCATGTAGCCTCTCTTGGAGAGTTTGAACAGGGCCGACCATTGATAGAGTCATTAAAAGTTAAATATCCTGATCAAAAGATCTTGGTTACTTTTTTTTCTCCTTCAGGATATGAGGTCAAAAAAAAATATTCGCACGCTGATTTAGTCCTTTATCTTCCTTTTGATACTCCAAAGAATGCCAGGAGATTTTTGTCAAAAGTCTCCATCAAAGTTGCGGTTTTTGTAAAGTATGAATTTTGGTTTAATTATTTGAATGAGTTGCAAAATAATGATATACCAATCATATATGTTTCTTCATTGTTTAGAAAGGGACAATTATACTTTAAAAGTAATTGGATGGTTGGCGTCTTTAGAAATATCAATCATTTTTTTGTTCAAAATGAAGAATCCCGATTAATCCTGTCTTCAAATGGAATAAATAATGCGACAGTTTCAGGCGATACACGACTTGATAGTGTTGTATTAACCGCAGGTGAAAAATGGATAGAGAAAAAAATAGAAAATTCATTAAACGGTCGTCCGGTTGTCATATTTGGGAGTACATGGAGCGGTGATCATACCCATATAGTTTCTTTTATTAAAAAGCATTGTTCAAATTACCAGTACATTATTGCTCCACATGAAATTAATGAGAAAGAGATATCAGAACTGGAGAACAGTATTGAAGCTAATGTGTCTTTATATTCTACTTCTGAAAAATTTACAGATGTAATGATTATTGATTCTATTGGTATTTTAAAGTATTTATACAGGTATGCGGATGTTGCTTATATCGGTGGTGGTTTTAACAGTGGGATTCACAATACTTTGGAGCCCCTTTCGTACGGTATTCCGGTTTTGTTTGGTTCTAAGAATCATATTAAATTTACAGAGGCAAAAAAAATTCTTGAGCTTAATCTAGGTGCAGTAGTCAACCCTGAAAATTTTAATCAAAAATTAGAACTTTACCTGGACTCTCCAGAATTAAGAGGATCGATTAAACAAAAGATAGAAAAGTATATCGAAAATAACAAAGGCGCCACATCAAAAGTGGTTGATATGCTTACATCTATTTTGTAATCTTTATTAATTGTGATGGATTTTAAAGAAAAAATATTACATTTGCATCCTTAAAATCGAATATTTCAACCAATTATATTGTTTATCAAATGGCAAAAATTAAGTTAGAGTACATCTGGTTGGATGGTTACACACCAACCCAGAACATGAGATCAAAAACTAAAGTCGAGGAGCACGAAAACTTCCAAGGGACTTTAGAGGAATTAGGTGACTGGTCGTTCGACGGTTCTTCTACTTTACAGGCAGAAGGAGGTTCATCGGACTGTATCTTAAAACCTGTTGCGATTTATCCAGATCCGGCAAGAGTTAACGGATACCTGGTAATGACAGAAGTTTATAATGCAGATGGAACTCCGCATGAAACTAATGGAAGAGCAACAATTGATGATGAAGATGATGATTTCTGGTTTGGTTTTGAGCAAGAGTACTTTATCATGGATACAAAAACTCAGTTGCCATTAGGTTTCCCTGTTGGAGGATATCCCGGACCACAAGGTTTATACTATTGTTCAGTTGGTGGAAAGAACACTTTTGGAAGAGATTTAGTTGAAGAGCATGCTGATTTATGTATCGAAGCCGGTTTGAATTTCGAAGGTATTAATCAGGAAGTAGCTTCTGGTCAGTGGGAATTTCAATTGTTTGCTAAAGGAGCAAAGAAAGCAGGAGATGAAATCTGGATTGCCAGATATTTACTGGATAGATTAACTGAGTCTTACGGGTACTATATTGAATACCACCCAAAACCTGTTAAAGGAGATTGGAATGGTTCAGGTATGCATGCTAACTTCTCAAATACGACATTAAGAACATGTGGCTCTAAGGAAACTTATGAGAAGATTTGTGAAGCATTCAGACCTGTTGCGAAAGAACATATCGCGGTATATGGTGCATATAACGACCAAAGATTAACTGGTTTACATGAAACGGCTTCTATTAATGACTTCTCTTATGGAGTTTCAGATAGAGGAGCTTCAATCAGAATTCCTATCATAACTGTAGAGAAAGGATGGAAAGGATGGTTAGAAGACAGAAGACCTGCTTCGAATGGTGATCCTTATAAAATATCTGCAAGAATTATCAAAACTGTTAAGTCTGCAAATGTTTAAATAAATTAGAATTTTCAAAAAAACCTCATCATTAACGATGAGGTTTTTTTTATGTCATTTTTTTGATAAATTGGATAACTTTCAGGTCTGATTTTATCGTATAAACGACAATAAAAATTATTTTTGAAAGGCAACTCTTTATTATGAAATTGATTGAAGAAAAACGGCTTAATGAACGGGATAAAAAAGGAAACCAGATCTGGAGAAAATGGGGTCCTTATTTAAGTGAGCGTCAATGGGGAACTGTACGAGAGGATTACAGTAAAGACGGTTCAGCCTGGAGCTACTTTCCTCACGATCATGCTCGCTCAAGAGTATATAGATGGGGAGAGGATGGAATAGCCGGAATTTCTGACATTCGTCAAAATTTATGTTTTTCTTTGGGTGTGTGGAATGGTAATGACGATATTCTTAAGGAAAGATTATATGGTTTAACCGGAGAGGATGGAAACCACGGAGAGGATGTAAAAGAATTATATTATTATCTGGACAATACTCCATCTCATTCATACATGAAGTATTTGTATAAATATCCTCATGCAAAATTTCCATATGGCAGGTTACTTCATGAAAGTCAAAAGAGAACAAAAAACCAGAGAGAATTTGAATTAACAGATACAGGTATTTTTGAAGGTAATAAGTATTTCGACATTTTTATAGAATATGCAAAAAAAGGTCCTGAAGAGATTTGTATAAAAATAACTGCAAAGAATAGAGCTGATAATCCATCGGATTTGGTTTTGGTTCCTAATTTATGGTTTCGCAATTTATGGGATTTTGGTGTTGTTGATAAAATCCCAACCATCTCAAAACTTAATATTAATAACAAAGACTTTGGAGGTGTGAAAGCTTCTCATAACAAAGCGGGAGACTATTTTCTCTATTTTGATCATCCTGATAAATATTTGTTCACGAACAACACAACGAATTCACAGCGTATTTTCAACACAAAAAATCAGGATGTATACGTTAAAGACTTATTTCATAAGGCGATTATTCAAGATAAGGACTTAACTGTTTTTGACGGAGTAAATTCGGGAACCAAATTTGCGCCTTATTATAAGAGAAAGGTTGCTGCCAAAGGTGAAGTTGTCTTTAAATTATTGCTTACAAATAAGGAAGAAGAAGAGAACCCTTTCATAGATAATTTTGAAACTGTTTTTCAAGAAAGGCTTCAAGAAGCGAATGAGTTTTATAACTATTTTATTCCTGATTCAGCTTCTCCTGATATGGCTAATATTCAACGCCAGGCATTTGCAGGAATGTTGTGGTCAAAACAATACTATAATTTTGATGTTCAGCAATGGCTGGATGGTGATAAAGGGCATCCAGCACCACCGGAATCGAGACAAAATGGAAGAAATTCAAACTGGCGCCATTTA
>CEUK01039098.1_pt1 | contig 14001 bp, 12 predicted proteins | sample 356451 | NCBI WGS metagenome assembly CEUK01 (sample SAMEA2622843, study PRJEB7988) | marine metagenome | isolation source: saline water (ENVO:00002010), including
GGATCTGCCCATACCTCACCTTGAAACATTTTTTTCCTAGTAACAGGGCCGCATAAGGTAATAGTTCGAGTGATGTTTGTGTTGTGACATTCTTGCAATATTCGCTCAACACCGCCAAACATTGTGGACTTATCATGCCCCATCCTTGTACTACTGCCCCCGGCAAAAATTAGCACTGTAGTCATATCAATCATCAGTGTAATTCATCTAACTTATTCATTGCATCCTCGAGTTCTTCAAGCAGGCTTCTTACTCGTTCCATCAGCGCTTTACGTTCTCTACTACTACGTGCCTCTGGCAGCCATTCAAGCAATCTCCGGACGTCTTGAGCATCCCGCTCAACGGTCCACTGCAGGACTGCCTCCATGACGGGGTCCTCAGTTGGCAGAAATCTCTCGGACATAGAGTTACTAAGGTCTTCAAGTCCATCAATTATCCTGTTCAAGCAATTTATTTCTTATTCTTTCAAACAGTTCTCCCCCGCCGGGAGCAGCTACGATTAAGTCTCTCAATCCTCCATATCCATCACCTCTGACAGAAATAAATAACATCGCTATTTGATGCCATAATTGACTTTGTTGAGCCATTGCAATCAACCACTGATCATCAGGCACTTCATGGCCGCTGCGGTTCATTTCTTCGGCAATTTCAAGAATAATTTCCATAGGTTCTTGTTGGCCAAACAAGTGAATCAAAGCCATCCAAGGATTTTCACCAAGCTCTTCTTCTGACAAATTAGCCAATAATAATCCAGCCAACTTCAAATCTTCTCTTCCATGACGACGCCACAAGGCTGGAATCAGTTTTGCTAGGCGACGCGGCTTATCCTTGCCATAAGTCAGTAACCACGATGCAATGGTGCGCATTTCAGGGTCTGGACAGCCATAGTGAGCCGAGAAACCACCGTGGTCAGCGGTTATATCGGCTCTTGGTCGGGTTATCATCCCGGGGTTTCCCGCAGCATAAGCCTGATTCAAGAATTTTAAACAGCGGCGGTTTGATTTGAGCACTTTTGGTGTCGATTGCTCAAGGAATTGGTCGAGCTTAACGTTCATTTCTTAGCACCATCTGCTGCTTTTTTACGAACAACATCAAACAAGTCACCAACTAAACTAACTGAGTCTCGCAATGTGCCAAGCATCTTGTCAATGACATTGGGATCTTCGAACTTTTCCCTAACTATCTCGCGCAACTCTTCTTCGATTCGGTGGTGTTCTTCGTCATCGATTTGGAAAATATCCCGTAAATGAGCAAGAACGCGGAACTCATCCCTTGACAGCGATGCATTGACAATAGCAATTTCAAACACTTTGGTGTAAATTTCTTGTGCTTTATTACTGTCAATAGGTTCTCCACCGTTGACTTTTTCGCCCGCTTTAATCGCTTGATATATTTGTGAAGGTTCATCTTCGTTTAGTCCGAGTGCACTGGCTAATTTAATGATCAACCGCTTCTCCTCTCTTGTCAGCACTTTATCGACTAGCATCACAGATATAGTGCTGTGAAACGCCTCAAGGCTGTATGAAATAGGCTCGGACACAACCCTCCCATGCACTTACTATTATTGAATTAGTTGCCGTTTGAAAATATAGAAATTAGCGGTTTTTTGACAAGAGCATTCAATAATGATGTGCTTGTAGGATTAATTGTTCACACTCCATTCATGCTTCGGCTTTCGGTCGAGGTTTTGGTTTCGAGGGCTTTCCCTCTTCCTTTTTGGGCGGTCTGTGGACTATGAGGAATTCATATGGCAAAGAAACACAATAATCGAGGTGGTAACAACTCGAAAGGAAATAAAGCAATGAAATACATGGTTCGCGCTGATATAAAAGTCAACGGAACCGTGCAAAGAAAAGACATTATTGGAGCAATAATGGGTCAAACAGAAGGTCTACTTGGTGATGAACTGGAACTAAGGAAGTTGCAGCGAACCGCAAGGATTGGTCACGTTGATGTTGAGATGGAAAACAAAGGTGGTAAAGTACACGGCCTGATATTGATTCCAAGTAGTTTGGATAATGTAGAGACTGCAATTATTGCATCATCTCTCGAAACAATCGACAGAATTGGACCATGCACAGCAAAGATTTCGGTAATTGAAATTCAAGATATCCGAGCGACAAAGCGTACAGTTGTTGTTGACAGAGCAAAAGAACTGCTGCTTGACTTGGTTAATTCTGGCGAGGCCGCATCTAAGACCGTCATCGAAGAAGTACGTTCAGTCTTGACTGTTGGCACAGCAAAACAGTTCCACGGTTTGACCTGCGGTCCTAACGTAGAATCGTCATCATCGCTCATCGTTGTAGAGGGCAGAAATGATGTAAGAAATTTACTAAATTGCGGTGTAAAAAACGCTATTTCAGCTGACGGGGCCGGCTCTATCAAACAAGAGTTAATCGATTTGGCGAACGGCAAAGAAACCGTTGTTCTGGCTATTGACGGCGACCGTGGTGGCGAAATGCTATTTAGTCAACTCAATGAAATGATGAAGGTAGACTTTGTTGCCCAAGCACCAGTTGGGCAAGAATGGGAATTGCTGCCACAGAAGACAGTAACCAAGTGCTTATCAATGAAAGTAGAGGCTTCCAAATTTGCTCATCAAATTAAACAAAAGCAAGCTAATGATGACAAGAAAGCAGGAGTTGAAGATAAAAACTGGGCTGATGATATGGATGAAACGTTTGAGAAAACCACTGCACCCAAGGAAGTTCAAGAATTCTTCACACATCTAGAAGATGTACCACCGAGAAAAGCGGTATTTGTAATGGTTGATGGAACTGTTACAGACCCTGTCGGTGTCAAGGATTTAGCATCGGCAGCAAATGAAGCAGACGGCGCTATTGCCATCATCTACAATGGTAGTATTAACGACAAGACTCTAGATATTGCTTCAGAAGCAGCGATTGAGACTGTTGTCGGTACTAAGGAAGGCAAGGGGTACGGAAAGCGCGATGATGTCCAGTCATGGCTCACAGAAGTTCACCGTTGATACTTCATTTTAACGAGCATATAATGAATTGAAGGCGCTCTGCGTGTAATATGAGCGACCAGCCACCGGCTTGGCCAGACGACGATGAAGACCCGTTTGCTTCCCCGCCACCCGCTAAAGTGGAAGATGAGGAACCTCCAGCAGAAGACAATCCTGTTGAGGATGGAGAGGTTGATGAGCAACAAATAGTTGTAGATGAAGGCGAAACAGATGTCTCGGAAAATACGGCCTATGATTGGTCACTACCCGTAAGGGTCGCACCGGTGCTTGCAATTTCTGGCGAAGAGGTTGATGAATACCCACTAATTGAGTCGCCAGACGGAAGGAAAAACACCTCATTGATTGTTAGTGATAATCTGATCAGAGTCATTGAAGTCACATATGACGGCGATGGTCAGAGAAGGCTGAACGTCAAGGCTGTTTTGAAGAATGAATTAACCGGCTTTTCTCACAGCCACAATGAACTAATGCACAAACATCAGTGGTTGTGGGTATTCTCTTTCATTGCTGGATTTGCCACCTCGTTCATTTTGTTTGGCCAAATGTTTTTCATAATCGGTCAAGTTTTGATGGGAATTGGTATTCTTGGATGGGTTTACATGCATTTAGAAGTGCATACACTCGAATTTTCTACTAGTGGTTCTAAACACCGAGTTACATTTACTGGGTACGGATCAAATCGTCCAAAATTTAGAGCCAGCATGGCGTTAATCGGTCCAACGATCGCTAAGTACATGGAGACTGGTGAGTTCGACTCTGAGGCATTGACCAACTTGCATGAATCATTGATCGCCCCAGCTACTCTACCACCAATCGTGATGGAAAACCAAACAATGCAAATCGATTACCCACCTAACTCTGAAGCAAATCCTCAACCTCAGGTCCAAGAGCCCCAAGGCCCTCCTACTTCGACGCAAACACCCCCGCCACCACCAGAACCTGTTCCAGAGGTTCAACAGCCGATTGCTACGGCGCCTCCTCCACCAACATTAGTTCCTCCTCCGCCTAAGGCTATTCCACAGGGGCCCCCTGTTCCTGCACCACCGGCTGAACCGTTGGGTCCGCCGGCGACTACACTACCTCCGCCACCAGCCCCGTCTGCCGCAACATTACCTCCACCTTTGCCCCCTGCGACGTTACCGCCGCCGATGCCGGCGGGTTCAATGCTGGCTCCGCCACCGCCGGTCGGATTTGACCGCGGTGAAATCCCGCTCGATGCTCCACTTCCGGAGGCGCCTGAGATTTCAGTTGCAGCAGCACCGGTTGAAGAATCATTATCGGATGATGAGAAAAATGAATTATTAGAGGAATTGAAGTAATTATTGTGCTGAGACAACAACTCCGCTGGCACTCTTTAGATTCAATGCATTGAGTAGTATACTCACCTCTTCTGCCAATTCCTCGATATTGTCAAACGGAGGCAATTCCTTGATGTCTTTATCGAGGGGAACCTTGAATCCCGGGCCTGGTATTCTTTTCAGGGCTATTCCAAGAATCGCTGAATCAAGTATTAGACTGCCTTTTGAAGCCTTGTGGCGGGCTTCTAGCCGTAGTTTAATCCAGTTTTGATAGCGTTTTAATCCGCTTGCTAATTTCATAATCAGCAATTTTCTTTGTTCATCGTGTTCATTGCCTTGTGGTAATAGTCGCAAAATTAGACGCAATAATCGGTCTAATCGAACATCGCGCGGTTCAACTCCGACATTTTTTGCCAAGCAGCGACGGATTTCCGAAATTTGCTTTGGAGTATCAACGTTCTGATTATATTCGTCTTCCAAACCCAATTTATTCATTATAATATGTAGATGTTGGATTTCAACAGATTCACTGACATCGATGGTTTTTGTCGTTTTTTGCTGTGGTGGTTCTATCTCGACATCCTCCGCAGTAGGTCTTGCGTGACTCTTCTGTTCTTTTTCCTCTCGCTTTGCACTCAACTCTGCTTGGCGTTCACGCCACCCACGCCAACGTTCAGAGGACCACTTTTCGTCTTCCCAGAATTCGTAATCGGTCAAACCATCGGCGCGCACAATCTCATCTTCGCGAATCTGTTTACCACTCTCCATTGATTCAAGTATCGCTTCATGCGCATCGCCAAGCGAATCAATTGGTTGCATGACTTGTTCGGGCACTGGCATAAGCGTTTTTCTAATTGGTTTGGGAGTCCACGGAGAAAATACGAAATTCTCATCCTCGATTTCTGATGTAGCAAGTGCTTTCATGATGTCTGGAATTTGTTCAGTAATTTTTGCAAGTTGGAGCGGATCTTGCATCGCTTCTTGGATTTCTAAGGCCAATGAGGTATTACGATTCCATGGTAAATTACTCAATCTTCTTCTAAGCACGTCATGATTCTGAATGTATGTACGAACCTTAGTCAGCATTCTTGCGACCTTCATCGGTTCGGCTTCAAACAACTCTTGCAAGTGTTTAGTGTACCAACCTGCAGATTCCAATAATGTGATTTCATGAGAAATTTTCTGTTTAATTCTCTCACCAATATCACCTGAAATAACAGCGTTGCCAGTGATACTAGAATTAGAACTAGAGCCGCCAATACGAGCATTAGCGACAAAATCTTCGAACGCTGCTAGATTAAACGTACTTGATGCGGTATTTTCGGAAGCCTTTCCAATAGCAATCAGTTCCATTAATTCCCTTTCCAGCAAAACTCTGTGTCGTGCACGCCGAGTGACCAGTCGATTAATCATCAGTTTTGTATCCTCAATTATCTCATCACCAGCGTCTACTTCTCGTAGTAAATCTATTCGTTTTTCAACCTCCAATTTTCCATCGAATGAAACATCGATGGCTAGTAATTCTTCTATACACTGAATCCTATTCTGCCAATTCCTTTCCTCGGCTTTGATTAAATCTAAACATACTATCGGATCTGCAGTGACACGCTCTTCCCAATCATCCATGGCAAGTCCTAAATTTTGATATCTCTCGATTATGGAATAACATTCTAGTTCAGCCGCCTTCCAACGTAATTCCAAGTCTTCAACAAGTTCTGAAAGTGATGTACTTTGATTAAGATAGCCGATATAATGTTGTGCAGAATCTATGTTTGGAATACGTTCACTGAAATATCTATACCGTTTGACCAGTGCAATGTGATTTTCCACTTCAGTAGTCAATTCGGGCAGATTAGTTTCCCATTCAAACAGGTCTTTAGGTTCAATTCGACTCGTGGAAAATATTATTTCAGAATCTTCCCAATCGGCGATTTGTCGATTTATTTTAGATAGTCGTTGCTTCAAATCTAGCCCAATTGCAGAAACCTGTTTTGACAAATCATTCAATTCTATCTCCGAAGTACTATTGAGAATAGCTTTGCGCTGTAACTCATAGTTTTCAGCCAGATTATCGTCGTATTCAGCAATTTCATCGATGATTTGTAACCTTATTATTTCATGTAAATTATGCAATTTTTGACGATGTGAAACCTCTTTTAGAGCATCAACTAAGTTCATCTCAGCAATATGCTCAACATCATAACCATCGCTTTGCAATGCCTCGATTGATGAATAAACAGCTCGTTTTTGCCGAGCCTCATTTTCCTCGATTTCACTAAGAGAGGCGTCTATATTTTGATATGATTGTGGATTGTTCATTGAGGAAATTAAAAGATTTAACCTCGGTTTTGAGGATTGATCTAATGAATCACACCGTGCTAATATCAAGACCCTCTCTTCTGCTAGCATCATTGTTTCCCAATCTCTTCTAGAACTTTCTAAGACTAATTCCCAACGTCTGTTTTGTCTAGCCCACTCGTTGTATTGTTGCGAAATTTCTTCATAATTCATTGGATTATTCAACTCATCAATCCATTGTGTGAATAATCCGTTAGAAATATCGTATCGTTCTAGCCATTCATAACTCATTCTAACGATCAATCTTTCACTGGCGCCAACGAGATATTCAACTCGCATTAGGGCTTCTGTAGCCGTCATCGAATTCTCTTGAAGGTAGGTTTCAATATCTTCAACATGCCAACCATTTTCCGCCCAGCTTCTAAGGTGATTATCGAACCAATCGCGATTAGTTCCCGCAATAATATCCTCAGACATGGCGTGACCTAATCAAACGTGGAAGATGATAGTCTTTCAATATAAGTCTTAGAACGGCTGTTATTATGAGATTTTAGACGCAAATATTGATTTCGGCAATTTTGTCAAGGGTGTAAAAAGCCGTTGTTGACCTTCATTACAGCCGGAGAGCATAAAGGGTCAAACTAAACTCGATTTGTATGGAACCAATTACGGCCTTGTTTGGGATTGCTTGCTTAGGTGCAGGTGGAGGCGTTGGATACTGGTTAAAACAAAACCATGAGAAGATGCTCAAATTAAATGATTTTAACATTGTTTTACAAGAATCACAGAGCGCACATTTCATGCAATTGAATGATCAAGTTGCTGATGTTAATGCTAGATTATCATCATTAAACAATATGGTTGATGCTCTTCGAGCAACAAAACCAGACTTAGACGGTGCATTGATGGCCTATACCACAATCACCAACCTAGAGCAAAGTGGCCAATCAATAAATGATGCAGAATCATTCAGACAAGCATTACACGCACTCGAGACATTAGTCTCAACAATTTCTGTTGAAAGTCCAGTAGGTGCAACAGATTTGCTAAACCAAACAACATCGAATATGGTAATGCGGCTGATTGAATTATTCGACACCCATCAAATGGACGTTACAACTCTCGGACTAAAACCAGTATCGGCACATAAACTCGGCCATGCAACTATGAGTCTTCGCCGCTACGATTGGGCGGAAACCTGCTTTGGCATCGCTTATGCATCTTCACCAGGCAATGCGAATGTGTTGGAATCACTGGAATATATTGCTATTGAACGTGGCGATGAGGTGCTTAGAAGACACTGGTTAGAAGCTAGAATGACGGTTAATCCTGACAATCCAGACCTCTTACGAGCCCATGCCCACTTGCTTGCAAAACTAGGAGATATGGAGGCAGAACGAGATGTTCTTCGCCTAGAAGCATTGGGACTTGACACTGCAGCAGACCGTTCGTTGCTATCGGGGCTTAGGGCTCGTGCAGGATCACGCTCTGAGGCATTAGAGGCAATCGAACAAGCACTGGCTGAAGACCCGAGTCAAGCCAAAGATTGGCTGTCATATGCAAATTTACTATACCAAGATGGCGAAACAAGCAAAGCCCTTGATGCGGTAGACAAATGTTTAGCAATTGACCGCCAAAGCGGTGGTGCATGGGCACTTAGTGCGACAATTCTTGCACCAAAACAAAACCGGCTAAAAGATGCGTTGAAGTCTGCGATTCATGCAGTAGCACTGGATGCTGGCGGGGTAAACTTAGTTTTACTAAAAGCAGACTTATTGTTAGCCGATGGTCAAGCAACTGCGGCTGAGGAATCCCTGACAAAAGCTCTCGAAAAAGATATGATGAACGGTGAATTAAGAGCCCGCATTGCAACTCGTTATTTGCTTGACGGCAGACCTGATGAAGCGCAACGGTTGCTCGACACAACTCCTGTCGGAATTGACCATGCATTACTTCACGTAGTTGAGGGCAGGCTACACTTAGTCAATGCCGACAAGGCAAGAGACGGTACGGGAGAGACCGATGCAACCTTGTTATCAGTTGCTATAGCAGCGTTTGAAGGAGCGTTGAAACTCAACAGAGAACTTGGCGTTGCTTGGCTTGGACATGCTCGAACGCACCGTTTATTGCGTAACCTAGATGCGGCTGAAGAATCACTAACTAGAGCACGACGACTACTGCCCGAGGACGACTCATCGGCAGCAGCAGAAGCAGCATTGTTAGCACTTGACCAGGGAGATATTACCGCGGCTGCAAGTCTAATCGATGTTGCAGACATCCACGGCGACAGCCCAGTAATTACCTATGTTAGAGGTAACATCGAAGCACGTAGTGGACATCTTGGGCTGGCATTAGAATACTATGGTAAGACCCTGAAAGCCGATACTAATCATATCCGAGCGAGATTAAACAGGTGTAGCATATACATGGCGATGGATGAAGCGAGGAAGGCTTTGGATGATGCTGAAATACTACTTGATTTGGCACCCAACTTTACCTTGGCAAGGTTCCGAAAAGCGGAGGCTGAAATGATGTTAGGGGAATGGGCCCGAGCCAGAGAGGACCTTGACATAGTGTTAGAAAAGGCACCACATCATCACCAAGCACTCACCCAGTTAGCCGCTTGTTTCATTGCATTGGACCGTCCAGAACGTGCAGAAACGCCGCTCAATGAAGCGTTACGAATTAACCCAGATTACGCTCCAGCATGGCATCAAAGAGGGCTACTGTATCTTGAATGGGGGCGCAATGATAATGCTATGAGTGACTTTGAGGCAGCAATAAAAGCCGACCCACAACACCTTGACTCAAGATTACACATTGCGGCAATGTATCACGAATCGGAACACTTTGACGCTGCAGGTTCAGCATGGCGAGCAGTCCTGCAACTCGATCCAGACCATATCGTTGCGAAGGCGAGACTCGATGAATGTGAAGCCAAATTGGTGGCTTGAGAAAACTATAATCCAATAGTCCCCAGTTTGGATACCGATGGTTGGGCATCTATTTTTTACATTATACCAATGACTTTGACCAGGATTCGCTTGTTTCGCTGACCATCAAATTCAGCGTAATGAATTTGCTCCCATGTGCCTAAATGTAAACGACCATTACGCACTGGCATAGTTACTTGTTGGCCGAGGAGTTGGCGCTTTAGATGAGCGTCTCCATTATCTTCGCCGGTTCTGTGGTGGTGATATTCCTCACCATCTCGACCGTTAACCCCGTAGAACGGTGCAACCTTTTCCAACCATTTCATAATATCATGATGGAGGCCATATTCAAGGTCGTTAACATAGCAAGATGCTGTGATATGCATTGGATTAACTAATACTAAACCATCCTTTATGCCAGACTCGGAAATTATTCTTTGAACGTCTTTAGTTATACAGATTATCTCATATCTTTCATTTGTATTAACATGCATCTCTTCGACATAGGTTGCTGCCTGCCCGGTGATTAACTCGCCCATAGCAGAGACAAATCACATCAAGTCTATCAACAGCGAGTACAAGCTGGCGGTTATTCTTCTTCGTTAAGATAACCTTCACCACCGAAACGTGACTCCATTTCTTCTATGGCGTTTCGAAGAACAAGTCCGTGGTATACCTTGATACGCTTTTCTTTAACCATCAGGTTTACTGATTTCTCCAAATCGGTTAATTCCTCGAGGTTCTTTGCAGACTCAATTTGACCTAATAGTGTCCGATATTTACTTGCTCGACGATAGAATACGAAGAAATATAGTGGAATTAGTAGCAGTGGAATAACCAATTCTTCAAAGACGATTTCCATGAATGCTGAAATTGAAATCTCTAAACTTTCAGCATCGTATTCTAAACTGAAAGAGTTACTACTCAAACCTCCAGAATAAAATACACCAGTATTGATGCCGAAATATAAATTGAATGGTGTTTCATCGTCATTGTAGATGTCAGAACCACGATCTAACTCCACTATATCCGGCCATCCATCATTATCATTATCATCATCAATCACGTCGGGAATTGTGTCTTTGTCAGTGTCTAAAGGTGTAGATAGCGGGTTAAACGGGTCGTACAATATTGTGCCCGATGACGCCGCCCTTTCCAACTCATTACGGATTCCGTCTCCGTCAGCATCATCGTCATAGATGTCAGGCATAAAATCCCCATCGATATCGGAACAACCGATTAACCGAATACGACTTTTACCATAGGCATATGGACAATTATCTGATAATTCATGCAATCCTTGGTCGGCAAAACCATCGCCATCTCTATCTGACCAAATGACACTATCAAAAGGCCATATGTCGATATCATTCATTACTCCGTCACCATCGATATCGTCATCAGTATTGTCACCGATTCCATCTAGGTCCAAGTCGGCATGCTCGCTAGAGTTACTGGGAAAGGCATCAGCTCCCATGGCTACTGTCCAGTTATCGTCAGGGTCTGACCATCCATCTCCGTCACTGTCTAAACAACCAATTCTATCCACTGTCGATGACCCTTCAATTGCGCAGTTAGAATCTTGAGCACTAACTTGACTTGGTAGACATATTGAAACTAACAAGGCAACAATTAGAAGCATTATAGAATATTTTGATGCCATGATGTTCCGTTTGTTTGAACATTAATGGCTTTATGGTTATGCGGTGTGACAAAACCTTGAAAACTGAACCATCGAAGAATAAACCGTGCGGTTGAAACTATTGCTCCTCATTAGTGCCTTGATTATGCCATCGTACGCTGGTTGTATCGAGGATGCCGAAGAAGTCCGGTATTTCCCAGAATTCTCAGCAATTGCCGATAATGGAGAATTGTATGACAATGAACGCATGGAAAATCAGTCGTTTATCGTCATGTTTTCTGCAGAGTGGTGCAATCGACCATGCTATTCAACCATGCACTCGATGTGGAATGCTCAAGCCGAACTCCCGGTACTGGTCATGTCCACAGATCCGGCAGAACGAGCCGGCGGTTTAACTCTGCAACAATGGCATGATTCCGCAAATGCCTATGATGATGATGATAATAGCACTAACAATGACCTCACAACATATGCCTTCATGAAAGGCGATGAGGCTGCGTTAGAAATGGAGATTAACACTCCAGGAACGATGGTTTTCGTGAATTCAAATGGTGAGATAACCGATACGCATGAGGGCAAATTAGACGATGCAGAATTAATCCTATCCTACTGGGCAAGTGCCAACGAATGAATCAAGGTCATAATCAAGACTCTAAAAGGCCGAATACGTCCACTGATTTATGCGCAGGATTCTTGTTGCTCTATTTTTGGTGGTTTTACTATCACCAATTGCTAGTGCCGAAACCTACCGCATAAGTGGCAAAGCAACATATGCAGATAACACCCCTGTATCTCTGGATTATGTCTATGTTGAATGCGAGGTAGGTGCATATGAGTGTTATCAATACCGCGGCACCAAAGCAATGACCGACGCTTATGGTGATTTTACAGTAGTAATTGATGCCGGTCTCGAGGAAGATGGCATTGATATTTTATTGTCCTTGAGAGGTGAAAACTTCACCCACATCATTGATTTGGATAAACATCAAAATTCTCCAGAGGGGAAGGTTTACCAGAACTTAAAGTTGGTACAAAATCCAGCACCATCGGGCGTGTTCATGGGTTTTGGTTGTTTCATTGTACTATTCGTTCTCGTTTTTGTCTCGGTACTATTACGAACAGGCCGAAGATTAGCAACCAAGGAGGGGCGACTCGAATTTATGGGCTATCGTAGGGCACCCCAACTGGAATGCCCTGTTTGTAATGAGATGATCTTCCAACATGAGATGGTTAAACACTTGATAGTTGACCATGACATAGAACCTTTTGAAGCGGGCGAGATGACTGGGAAAGTCATGCGTAAAACTTGGGCCGAAGAAGAATAATCGGGGGATTCATCAACCTCCATCATGTGCCGTACAATATGCGAATCAGTCACATGATGACAAACGGGGAGACCGCCTTTGAACATGAAATCCCACAATTTGGCCTCGGTGTGTTTCTGATGTCTGACACAGGAGAGTGTAAAAATGCAGTGTTAAATGCACTAAATGCTGGCTACACACACATTGACACGGCTAGAGCGTATAACAATGAACATGAGGTCGGCCAAGCAATTAGAGAATCCGGCGTGGCTCGAGAGTCTGTTTTCATTACAACTAAATTACGTAGGGCTCACGCAACTGGGTATGAGGAAACTATTGAACACTGTAAGAAATCATTAGAGTTGCTCGGTATGGACTTTATCGATCTTTACTTGGTCCATGCACCCCCGGAAAACCCAGACCACAGAGCCCCTGTATGGCAAGCGATGGAATATTGTTTGGAACAAGGATGGGTAAAATCAATCGGAGTCTCAAATTATGGTGCTGCTCATTTAGAGGCAATGAAAAGCTATGCAAAATACATGCCAAGTGTAAACCAAGTCGAATTCAATCCTTGGTTACAGAGGCCGGAACTTAAACAGTCTACAGAAGCAATAGGCGCCAAGATTATGGCCTATTCACCATTAGCAAGAGGCCATAAAGTAAACGACCCTAAACTCGAGAAAATCGCCAATGAATTAGACTGTACTCCAGCTCAAGTAGCAATAAAATTCTGTTATGATGAGGGCTGCATTACTATCCCAAAATCAAGTAGACCCGAACGCATAGTTGAGAATATTGCATCGCTAGATGTTGATATCTCCTCTCATTATGAAGAAATAAAGGCATTAGAGTGTAACTATGTTTCCGGCTGGGATCCAACAACTGACCCATAATCAGGCGAAAAAGTGCCTGCGTCGGGTAAACACAAAAAAAACACTTAATTGAAGGCCTAACGATGTCGGAAAGTTTCTGGGAAGCGAATCTACCGTCCAGTGACAATGTCGAAGACCAATCCGAAGACATACCCTCGCCGGCAATAAAAATTGATGTAACATTAGACGATTTCCCAGTCAATAACTGGAATAGCGATAACGATGGTAATCATATTGTTTGGTGGTATAACCAAAACCGCGGAAATGGGTCAAGAAAAACTCTCGATTACTTCAAATCCAAATCCGGTGTAGTCCAAATCTCATCAACAACCGATGCCCAAAAGATTCTGGACTCTGTACTTACAACATTACAATATGATGGTGTCGAAGATGTGGAACAACCCAGCAGTGACACAATCGAAATCGATAATCCCACTAGTTTAGCCTCTTTGTCTGGCGGTTGGCTATTTACCGGTATTTGGTGCACAGTTTCATTTGTAGCATTGATATTTATCGGCGGGCCAGTTCTTGCCGATATTGGGACCGCTGATTGGACACCTACTGATGGAGTGGTTATCGACAGTGGAGTTGACGTATCTACCGGTGGCAAGGGTGGAAATACATATTGCCTGTGGGTGGATTATCAGTACACATTTGAGAAT